>Ga0209515_10000027_pt1 | contig 281628 bp, 206 predicted proteins | sample Subgroupgradi54m_FD_187454 | JGI IMG/M metagenome (GOLD analysis project Ga0209515, IMG submission 187454) | Subsurface groundwater microbial communities from S. Glens Falls, New York, USA - GMW60B uncontaminated upgradient, 5.4 m (SPAdes)... ... | reverse complement strand
GGGTTTCATCATTGGGGTCTTTATCCCAAGAGCCGAAGTCACCGCCTAAATTATTGGGTTTATCCCCTGTGTTGAAGTCGGCGATGACGAGTTCGGAACCTGAGGCGGCAAATAAAGGTTTTGAAATCGTGCCGGGCAACAACAGAACCGCAAATATCAGTACAACATTCGTAGTTAATTTTCTCAGTTTCATGGTTAATCCTCCTCTTAAATACTTTCTGCCATTAAGACGAATGGCGTTTCAAATTTATTCAATTGATTTAGCCCAGTGTTTCTACCGCTAAAATTAGGTTTCCAGAATCAACCGGCGGCCCGCCAAGAAAAACAGGGCCTGCTCCAAATATGGAGACTTCGGTTTCTAAAAACTTTTTTCCATCTTTCTGAATGACGGCATGAAGACGTATCTTACTTTCTTCATGAGCTTTCAAACTAAGGTTAAGTTCATAGCCGCCCGGAATTGTCAGAGTTTCGCTTTTCGTCCCTTCCAAGCGTACAGAAAACTGCTTGAGCTGCTTATAAGATTTATATGAAAAAAGTTGAATTAATTGGTCCCGGAATGCATCATTTTCAAGATCAAAATCAGAACCATTGTTTGAAGCCGAAATGGCGGTTACTTTGATCGCAACCGGCGCTTCAGCCCGAAGCGTAGAAACAAACGGCAAGAAACAAAAAAATAATCCCAACAAAATCTTTGAACCTAATTTCATTGATTCACTCCTCCTGTAAACACCCAAACAACGGTGAGCGGTTGATCGTGCCAATCCTTTTGATACACCATAGTAGGTCCAACTTCACTTGAAACGCGTTCTACATTTATTTCTATGCCTTGAAGTTTGACGGGAACTTCTTTGACAACTGCTTGCCCGGCTGATTCTTTAAGCGAATACTCGGCCGCAGGTTTTAATGCTGGTTTGTGCATTGGAAACAAAATTAAAAACACAAAAAGCGCACTAAGTACCGGGACGAAAAAAATAGGCCTAAAAATAATTAGCGGTTCGCGACCAAAGCGTTCTTGAATGAATCTTTCTTTAGCCTTCGCCACTTCGGGATGCCTAATCTCTGCAGCCAGATATTGGCGGAATACGTTTTTTATTTCTTCGTCTTGGCGTTCATTCATGGCTTTAACTCTCCAAACTTTACGCCAATAATTTCCGCAAGCTTCTTGCGCGCGTAAAAAAGCCTCGACATCACAGTGCCCATCTCAATTTGAAGCGTCTCGGCAATTTCTTCATAGCTTAATTCATGCCATTCGCGCAACATCAAAACAGCCCTGTGTTCCGGATTCAAACTGCTGAGCGCCTTTTCAACCAATTCATGAACTTCTCGTCGGGAAGCTTCTGCGCGAGGACTTAGTTGCTTAGTTTCAAAATTAGCTTCCTCTTTGATCGGCTCGGTCGGACGTCTTTTGCGCGCCGCATCAATGGCTGCATTTACTGAGATTCGGTAGAGCCAGGTTTTAAATTTCGATTGACCTTGGAAACGCTCAAGCTCCCGAAATATTTTAATGAACACTTCCTGGGTCACATCCAAAGCCTCTTCCCTTTGACCCAGGACACCAAAGGCGACAGCGTACACCAAATCATGGTGCTGTGCAACGAGCTTCCCAAAAGCAGCTTTATCCCCTCTTTTGGCTAACGCAACTAGCTCCTGATCAGGATCATGCACCATGCGTGGAACTACTAATTAAGACGTGGAAAGGTACCTGCTTATTCACCGGGCCTGCCCTTCATCCATTAAGGATGCTTTCACTCGGGCTACTACGCTCAAAAGATTCAAGTCTTGCAATACGGTCTGGGGTCGGCGGGTGGCTGGCAAGAAAAGGAACGGACCTGCCTGTTTGTTGCTCAAGAATCATAATTTTTCTTAGGAAACGAAGCAATCCGCTCGTCGAATATCCCGTTTTCTTTACAAGTAAATACCCTATTTCATCAGCCTCATACTCATCTTGACGACTGTATTTGGAAAGAATTCCTCCCTTGGCAAGACTGAGTGTGATTGTTTTTAATTGACCTTGCGTACTTGGGTCTTTAAAAAGAAGCTTGGTTAAATAATCAATGCCAAACTCACGAGTCATGCCTTTCGCAGGATGCCGTTTGTAAGCATGCCCAAGTTCGTGACCTAAAACACCGGCAAGTTCGCTGTCATCGCCCGCGGAATTAATCAGGCCTGTATGGACATAAACAATTCCGCCTGGAATGGTAAATGCGTTCGGAGTTTTATCTTCCACCACATGAAACCGGTAATCAAAATCGCGACGCAGAAACCCTTGTAATAATTTTTTCCCAATCGCGTCGATTCGATTGTTGATGATGGAATCCTGAACGATCGTCATTTCCTTTGCGATTTCTGCTTCGAATTGATTGCCAATTTCTTTTTCCTGAGGAACGGAAATGATATTGATATCTCGGATGTAGGGTTCTAAAGAAGCGCAGCCTGTGAAAACCACAAGGCTGGCCACCACGCAATATTTTGTGATTGGGGTTTTTACCAGAAACATATCTAAGCGGCTGCTTTAAAAGTATTGTTTTTTAAACGGACTTTCCTTAAAAGAGCCTAAATTAAGCCTTCTTATCGACTGTGTGTCAAGCCTTTTGTAATAAGGACAAAAATTAATTATGAATAATTGCACTCTGCTACGCCGGCGAGATTAGCTTTCGGTTTGGACTGCAGAGTAGCCCCTCTCAAAATTTGAGATTCACCGTTTAAAAATTTCCCGCTTCCTCAAGAGGAATTAGGCGTTACTTCAAATTACATTTTATGCTCTTCCGTCTTTTCCGTAGCAGGAAGTATTGGGCTTAAAGGTCCCTCTGCTACCGTTTCTGCTTTGGGTTCTACAGTTGAGGTGTTAATCGATGCGGCAGACAAACCTTCCGTTCCAACACCTTCTATCGCATCAACCAAAACAGCTTGGCCTTCTTTCAGATCGGCAAAAACAGCAACTCCAGAATAAGTGGTTTCAGGCTTAATTGTAACGTCCACTTTTTCCTCCTTGCCCGTTGCCAAATCTGTGTAACCTATGCTCAATTTACTAGCGGCAGTATTAATACCTGCGATTTTTCCGCTAATCGTTTTTGCGTTAGCTACACCTTGAAAAAATACCAAGGCAACCAAAAGAGTTAAACTTGCGATTTGGATTTTTTTCATATGTGTCACCTCCTTCTTTAATAAATTTAGACTGGCTGGACTTTCTACTAACTTTGACGCGGTGAGCGAGAATTTATTCATTCCATAGAGAAAATGCTACATCTCTATTTTTATGAAGCGTTTACGAAGTTAGCTTGGCTTTGAAACTACTGGAAGGAACGCTGCGGTTTATTCTTTGTGTTTTGTAAGCACTTCAAGCTCTTCTTCAAACTTGATAACACCAATTCTCCAAAGCTTCCCAAAAAAAGGTCCGAAAAGAAAACCGAAAGAAGCTACCATAGAACCTACGGAAATGAAGGCCATAAAACAAGTGAAGAGCTTCCCTAACGTGGTGACAGGTGAAGTAGAAGGAGCGGGCCCCTGCCCTGTTGCAATCATGCTCGTGAAATAAAACGAATCGATCAGGGAAAAACCTTCGATGGAATGGATGCCGAAGGTGCCGAGGAGCAGGACAAAAGTAACTAAAGCCAAACAATAGAACCCCCGGTTGCGGAAAGAATGGTAATGATGTCGACGATTCTTTGTTGGTTCACTCGATTTCATAATTTAAAAGCACCTAAAATGAACAACAACCATCCTAAAAGAAGCAACATACCGCCGGCAGGAGTGATAGCACCCCAAATTCTAGTGCTCGTAAGCGCGAGAATATAAAGACTTCCTGAAAAAACAACGGTACCGATAACAAAAAGCCAACCTGCCAATGCAAATAAGTTTTCGTAAGACCGCGTCATTGCCCATGCCACGGCAAATAAAACCAAAGCATGGTACATTTGATACCGAACACCAGTTTCAAAAACCGCAAGCATCTCAGGCGTCAGCTTCGTTTTTAAACCGTGAGCACCAAAGGCACCAATAGCAACACTTAAAAAACCGGAAATAGCTCCAATAGTAAGAAACGTTTTCCCATTCATGGCTTAGATTTGACCTATCCTAAATTGTCGTCCAACCAACCCTGTTCCATTAGCAAATCTCTAAAGGCGCGATTTTGGAGGGAAAGCGGTGGGAGATACTGCCTGACATAGGTTCTTACCCACCAATTACCCGTTTTTTTTCTCTCTTCAAAGTTGGTAAAACGATAATGATAAAGTTCTGCTTTTATATACTTGGGTGGACCATTCGGGAACGGATTTCCCGCTAATAAACCCAGCACCCCTTTGTCTCCTTCAAGAAGTTTTGCGGCGAGATTCAAAATCCAAGGGTGATATAAATAATCCGACATGGCGGCAAACCACATCTGCCAATCAAGCTTCCAGTGATAGGGTGAAACTACGCACGGCCTGCGATTGACATTGCCTGGTTTCCCCTTGAATTCATACTCGCGCCATTGGGTTGCCGAAGTAACGACGGGGTCATCTGTTCCTTCGACAATAATTTCCATTCTTTCCCGCGTAATACTTCCAAAAGCTCCATAAGTATTAACTAAATGTAAAGGCTCAAAACTGGTATTCATAATTTGTCTGCGCGAAAAAAGATTCGTAGCTGGGCGAATACTCAACAAAAGAACAAATGCGGTTAATAAAATTAAAACACCTTGTTGAGGTTCAGAAATTGGAATTGTTACGGGCGGTTTGATTGGAATAAATCTTGAGAGAATTCGATCATTAAAACAAGGGATGCATAAAACTAGGGTGATGTAATTCAACCAGGAAAGATTGCCGCTCAAGATCAAAAGTGCTTGAAATGCAACGATGAGAACTCCCGCAGAAGCCGCCACCAAAGGAACCGGCACGAACAGTCCCCATGGTACGATAATTTCCACAAAATGCGTAAACAGAACTTCGGCTTTATGAAACAAAGGAGGAAGGTGATGAAAATACCAGCTCAAGGGATTCGGAAGCGGTTGGGTTTCATAATGATAATACATACACGTGAGATTTCTCCAACATTCATCGCCGCGAAGTTTAATGAGACCTGCGCCAAAAATAATCCGAAAGAGTACCCACCGGAGAAGCAAAATAATCACAGCAGGCGGCGTGGTATTGGAGGAACCAAAAAAAATAGCAAGAAACCCTGTCTCGAGAAGTAGCGTCTCCCATCCAAAGCCATAAAATGTCTGGCCAATATTGACAAAGGAAAGATAGAACAGCCAAAGCAAAAACCAAACCGCAGCTGAAACCCAGATTCCAAAAGCATCGGAAAGACCCGTCAGCGCAAGAAGCGAAAGAAATAACCCGCCCCAAGCTATCACTGAAAGAAAGCGGTCTGAACAATCAAACCAAAAAAGACTCGGTGTTTGCCAGAATTCTACCCTCTTGATGAAAAACCGCGCCGGAAGAAGCCCGCGTTCGCCTAAGAGCGGGTGGAATTGATTAATAACAATTAGGAAGGCGATGAAATAAACGAACCCTAGTGCTCTTTGAAAACAAAAACGTGTCAGCCAATATTGAGATGCCTGCACCGTTTCCATATTCTGGCCTATTATTTTGTCTTAGTCACGCAAAGAGGGTTGTAGCATGTTAGGTTCAACTTTAAAAAGATGGAAAACTAGCAGGGCTGTCATGAGCGGTTCATTTGTGGTTTTTTCTTCTTGATGAACCAGACAAGATAAATGAATAAAGCAACCCCAAATACGAATGAACCGGCGGCGGTTAGTAAATCAACTATTTTGTGTGAGGTGCCAAAATTTGAAAATTCCCATAAAGCAAAACCGAATGAAAATAAAACGCCTGTCGACATCAAAAAAATATGAAAGTAAATCAGCGACATTTTTACCTCTCTAAGCGCTAATTATACGCCCCGTTTGGCTAAAGTGAAGGCTTTTTGGGTATTTTGGCTTATTTATTTTCTCCCTTTAAATTTTAATAAACAAAGGGTACAATCTTGTTGAAAATTAAAAGGATTCATTCTTACCTTGAAACGAATTCATAAATTTACACTTATTCTTGTCCTCATAGGGATACCTCTTGCGCTGGCAGGGTGTGCGTCAACGCCTTCAACTTTAAAAAAAGGCAACGTACCCGAATTTAAAAAGGTGTACCTGGACCCCGCTCCTATTCAAGACACTCCAGCCTACAAAACATTTCTTAACAGTTCAAGATCCGAAGCTGCAAAATTGAGTTACGTATTAGACCGGATTAAAGCTGCTAAAAATCTAACCTATTGGTTTGAAGGAGAAAGTTACCATTGGCTCGAAGCCTATTCAGGCGCAGTCTGGCTTCTTTGGCAGGATCATAAAGCCAATGAGGACGCACATTCTTTTATCCGTAAAGAAGCTCTGCGGTTTCAAAATCCTACCAGGCCTACCCTGATTCAATTTCCAGACCGCTCAAGATGTCTGGCCACTCAAGTCCTTCTCAATGAACTTGATCTGCTTGAGAACGCGGTCAAGCAGAATACGCACAAATAATCCCATCCCTTTTTCTCCTACGCTATTTGACTTAAGCTTTTGTCTTCTCATGTAAAGTTTCCTCATCTTCTTTCTGAATATCGTTGTAAATATGTCGAAGGCGCCACTTTTCAATACGGCAGATGCTTGAATAAGAACAGTACGGTACACAATCGCGCGGCTTCACGGGAATCTTTGCGCGCTCAATCCCCTCCACAAATTTTTCGGTAAACTGAACTGAACGTTTAAGGATTTCCTCAAATTCTTTTTCAGAAAAATGATTCCGCTTCTTCGTGCTCACCCCTGCCTCTCCTAAATGGTCCTGATGATGAAAACCGCTTGAAGCTGCTTTAGAAAGCGAATAAAGATGCCCGCCTAAAGGTTTAAGTCCTAGTTTTTCTCGGACCGCAATTAAATAAAATGGGAGTTGGAGTGAAGTGCCATTGGCTAAGGCTTTGACATCGAATTTCTTTCCTGTTTTGTAATCAATGACAAGCGCATACTTTTTATCAGGATCTATGTCAATTCGGTCGATTTTTCCGCGTAGCACAATGTCGCGACCTTCGCCTTTGAGAACCAAATCTTTAAACTCATACTCAAAATACTGTGGCACAAGCCCAGAAATTGGAGGTTTTTTCTCAATGAGTTCCATACGCAGAATCTGTAAAATCATCTCTTGCATTTTCTTTCGCTCAAGCTCAATTCGATAATAACGATCGCCGGCAAGCGGTTCTTTTTCCCAGAATTCATTAAACTTTTTCGTGCAGAAATCTTTAGCTTCCTTAAAACTCACGTTTCCTTTCTTTTTATCCCGTCTCCATGTGAAAAACTGTTCGAGCACATCATGGAGGATCGTTCCCTTTCGTTTAATATCAATCCCTTCTGTTTGACTTTCAAGCCCCAAAAGGCGGTGTGAGAAAAACCGATAAGGGCACTCGGCATATTCTTCAAGATAAGTCGGGCTCCAAGTTCTGCTTTCGGGAGAAAATTTCGCTTTAATCCGTTCATCCGTAATCACACCTTCAATCGGTTCAAGCAAACGATGGACCAGCGATTTAAATTTAGATTGTACGATCAAATGATTGTAAAGTGCGAAAGCAATATGATCTTCTTGAACGTTTCTTTTCCCTTCAGGAATGGACCAAATGGTTTTGATCACAAGTTCTTCGGCTTCCTCTTCTGCGGCAATATCTTCCCAAGCTGGAAGCACATCGGTAACGTGTTGTTTTTTACATAAAAGATTTCCTGAGAAAAGTGCGTGCACTTCCTCAACATAAAATGAGGGGAGCGCCTCTTTTCCTTCCAAATTGAAACGTGGATAGCTTAAGATTAAATGCTCGCTAGCACGTGTTACAGCCAAGTAAAAAAGATACCGTTCAAAAGCCTGCCGCGGAAGGCGTTCTTTCAAAATCTCCCCTCTCTCGTTAAGCACACGACGCTCCGAATCGGAAAGAAGAGGATCTTCCTTGCTCTGGATTGGAAATTGTTTCTCAAGAAGTCCTGCAAGAAATACAACCTTATACTCCTTCTGGCGTGCCAAGGAAACATTATAAATTTGCACATGATTTTTATCGCGCGCATGAATTGAAAAAAGATCCACGTCTATCAGTGCGGTGAGTTCCCGCACAAATCCTTTTGGATCGGCTTCACGCCATGCTCTCGATTTTACCTTAAGCTCTTCAAGAAGAAGTATGATCCTGCGCACGGCTTCGCGGTCGGTTCTTGTTTTTTCATCCGTAGAATCAGGGAAATCAAAAAAGCCAAAATGATTCATCACCGCCTTCACCCATTGCGTAAATTGGCCTACGGATTTGAGCTTAAGAAATTCATCCTCAAAATGGGCAATCTCTTGGAAAGGTTTGACCTGCGGGAAGCTGCGGAGCCAATATTCACGGTCCTTGAAAATTCCCTTTTGAAGCGCACGCAATTCAAGTTCGCATATCAGTTCATAATCGGAACGGACATAACTCGACTTTAAAAAATTGAAAATATCTTTACGGTTCCAATCGTTTAAAAGAATTTCAAAAAAGCTGATCAAAGTACGCGCAAGTGGGTTGGATCTGAGCCTTAAACGTTCGTGAATTTCAACCGGAATCTGAAACTTGCGGAATACACTTTGAATTACTTTAATGTAAGGATCTGTTGTTCGAAATAAAACTGAGATGTCACTGAAATTATAGCCCTTGGCACGTACAAGACGCTTAATCTCACGCGCAATCATTTCCATCTCACCCAAAAGACCGGTGGCTTCAAAGATTTGAATGGAAGTATCAGTTGGAACCTTCGTTACATTTCCTTCTCGGAACAAATTTTTCTCAAGGTGCTGGAGCATTTTCCCAGAACTTCTATAATCTTTATCCTTCATCCATTTTTTTTGAAAACCCATATCTTCAAGCACCGTTTGAGTTGCTAAGACCACCTGAAAAAGCACCTGTCTAAGAGGATCGTCTTCTACCGTAAGAGTTACCGTAACCTCATCTGCATGGCGGGTTAGAAATTCGATAAAAGAAAACTGAAGTTTAGAAAAATCCGAGAAGCCGTCAATCCATACTTTGCGAAGCTTGGGGTCTGAAAACTCGCCGCGTTCAAGCCCTTCTTCCAAAAGCCTGAGCGAATCACGCTGATCGATTAATCCGCGTTTTTTTAACTCACGTTCATAAGCCTCGTAAACTTTCTCAAGATCCGCATATTTCAGTTCAAATTCAGGAAAGCGTTTTTTTAAAGGGACGAGGCGCCGATTGAATTCTTCTGGAGAAATTAAATACTCTTTGAGTTCCACGATCATTTTCCCAAGAAGCTCCAAAAATCCTGATTGGTCGACCGCTCCCTTGAAATATTGGAACTCGGTGCGGTGCAAAATTTCTCTCAAGATAATTCTACGGGTAACGTCGGTGGCGAAATCAAAACCGCCAAGTTTCAAGAATTCCTTAAGTGCACGATCAAATGTGGTGATGCGCCTTTGAAAAAACCCAGGCAGGCCGCGCCTTAAAACTAAATCGATGGCGCGGGCACGATGTTCCGCTGTGGGGAAAATAAAAAGGAGGTCGTCCGCTAAAAGATTCTGAGATTCCTTTAGCGCATCTTCAAACGCTTCAATTGAATGATGAGTTTTCCCGCATCCCGCGGGTCCGACGAGAAGAATAAGGTTGGGTTTTGTCTTTCTAATCACGTTCCACGGTAAGTTGCAAAGGAACTCTCCGTTTCCCAAAGCGTAACGCGTGTTACGGGAAACTTTTTAGAATGCGCATAATCATAAATCAAACGAGCAATCGATTCGGCTGTCGGGTTTTGATCTAACGCGTAAAAACGTTCCTTTTTTTCCTTTAAAATCGGAATGAGTGGATCGTCCTTTTTAAGGAGCATCGTATGATCAAGTGTCTTATCAATCCAATCTTTAATCACACTTCGAATCTCGCTGAAATCAACCACCATGCCGCGGTTATCGAGTTTTTCGCGTTCCAGCTCGACTTCCACCTTTCCATTGTGGCCATGAAGGTGGCGGCAAGCGCCATCGTAATTCATCAGACGATGCCCATAACAGAAATAGATCTCCTTAGTTACCGTATACATAGCTACGGCGCAATCTTATCTCCTTATTGAGGATGGGTCAAGCATCGCAATCTAAAGCCGATGATTTCCATATGTTATACTTTTTAAATATGGATCCGCTAAAGCTATCTAAGAAAGCTTTTGTATCGTTTTTCGTCCTCATTCTTATTCCCTGTCTACTTTTTTTCGAACCTCGAGCTCTGGCCCAGGAAGCAACATTACAAGTTAAAACCGCCACTTTTGAATTGTCACCTCCTCAAGTTCAATTGCTTGATGAGATCCAAAAACGAGCGCTTGATTATTTCGTCCGTGAACGAAATCCGCAAAATAGCCTCATACGCGACTGGGCATGGAATAAACCCGTTAATTCAGATTCTCTCTTCACAGTAGCCGGTACAGGATTTGCTCTCACAGCTTACGGAGTTGGGGTGGAACGCGGATGGCTCGACCGCGGTGAAGCAATCGCCATGACAAAAATAGCACTTAGGTTTTTACACGACGAAGCACCGACCGAACACGGATTTTTCTACCACTTTATGAACGATAAGGGAAATCCTGTGAATGGGACCGAGCTTTCTCCGATTGATACCACTTTAGCCGTGGCCGGTGTTCTTTTCGCCGCTCGGTACTTTGATGATCCAGAAATTAAATCCCTTGCAAACGATATTTTTAACCGGATTGATTGGCCTTGGATGCTCAACGGCGGAAAAACATTTGCGATGGCGTGGTCTCCAAAAAATGGATTTCAAAAAAACAAGTGGAACAACTACGATGAATCCACCTTGATGTATCTTTTGGCTTTAGGCTCACCCACCCACCCGATTCCAGCTGAATCCTGGCATGCGGTTCATCGGCGTGTAGGCAGTTACAAATCACATAGAGTGACTCAATGCCCGCCACTTTTCACACATCAATATCCTCACATTTGGATTGACTTCCGAAACAAAAATGACGGCTTCGCAGATTATTTTGAAAATTCAAAACAGGCGACGCTCGCCCACCGGCAATTTGCAATGGACCACAGCCATGAATTTAAATCGTACGGCCCCGATTCCTGGGGTTTTACCGCAGCCGACGGGCCTTCGGGTTACAAAGCCTACGGGGCACCTCCCGGATGGGCCAATCACGATGGTACGATTGCTCCCACCGCTTGCACTTCATCCATTGCGTTTACACCAAAAGAGTCCATCGCTTGCATAGAACATATTCGACAGACATATCCAAAACTCTGGGGAAGGTACGGATTTTCTGATTCCTTTAACGCCAACCACAACTGGTATTCCGGTAAAGTACTCGCCATCGACCAAGGACCTATGATCTTAATGATCGAAAACTACCGCAGCAATTTGATTTGGAAGATCATGAATCAATCGCCCATCATCCGAGAAGGGCTTCAAAAAGCTGGATTTCGAGAAGGCACTATCCCATTAAAATGGGAGGAACCTCCTGTTATTCAGGCTCCCTTCGTTGAGAAACCAATTTTAATCGACGGCGATGCTTATGATTGGCCGCAGGAAGCACCTGTTTTAAAACTGAATAACAGCTTTCTTGAAACAGGGGAAATTTCGGACGATCAAGATCTCAACGCTAAAATACGCTTTGCGTGGGATTCAAAGTATCTTTATTTTGTTGCTGAAGTTCGTGATGATTCTCCCATCTTCATTCGCTCAAAAGCCGAAATCTGGCATGACGATCTCTTGGAACTTTTCATTGATCCTGCAGGCGACGGCCTTGATTGGTATAAGCCTTCCGATTTCCAGATAGGCTTTCGCCCTGAACCTCAAACGCAGGAAGTAAAAACCTGGTCTTGGTTTCAAGGCGGAAAAGATCCATCTCTATCAAATCAGGTTTTCGCAAGAAGTTATGTTCGCGCAGGAGGCTATACAGTTGAGGGACGAATCGAGTGGAATTTCCTGCATGTCATACCAGAAAAAGGACACGTGGTTCGGTTGAGCCCGGCCATTCACGATGCAGATCAAGACAAAAGCGAAGGAAAAGTAATCTGGTTTTTTAGAAATGAAGAAGAACAAAACCGTTACGAATTAGGTCGCATAATCCTAACCTAACTCAAAATTTATAATTTAATTGAGATCGTAGTTGCGAACCTTGTCCCGTCTCTGAGTTCATATCCCGTTCATTCGTCTGATTTGAAGAACCAGATTGATAATTCGTCTTCATCGTATCTTGATAAGGATTTAATTTAAACTGCATATTTGGAAAATAATTAATTTTAAGATTGTCGTAAGGACGCGTCACCTTGATATCCTTGGTTTGTCTGGTATAAGCTGCGGGAACATCATTAATCGCTGTCGTCGTTCCATCAGGCTGTTGGATTTTGACATCGATTGGTTCTTGATTCGGAAATCGAATACCGCTATCTATCATAGGCTGCGATAAACGAACTGTGGAAGCATCTTCCGGCAACACTAAACTATTGCCGGAACGCAAAACAACGTTCTTATCAGTTCTGCCATCTGTTCTAACTACCTGAACTACAACAGTGTGATAGCCATCATTTGTTACTTTTCCTTCAACAGGTTTAACAGGTTCGTTTTTTGAAGGCTGGGGTTTTGGCACTTCCTGTTCTTTCGTAGGTTCTGGCTTTACAGGCTCTTCTGGTTTTTGATTTTGCACAGGTTGTGGATTCGTCTGAATGGCTGTTGTAGTTGGCGGAGTAATTGTGGGGTGATCAAAAATTAATTTATCTCCGTAACCTTTCAATGTTCCAACCGGTTTGGTTCCTTCTTTTACGGTTACTTGAACGTCCTGGCCTGGCTTTAAGGGACTGGCCCATTGCCCAGGTTGTTCGCGCGAAACTTTTACTTTTTCAACTCCGCCTGGAAGTTCTCTGGATTCACCAGGCTTCAAAGTTTGATTCTGATAATCTGAATTTCCTGTTTTGTATTCAACCCGGACCGTAACGTTTCCCGTATTGGTTACCGTTGTTGAGTCTGCAAAAAGAAAAGGTGGAGCCAACATTAATTGAATCAAGAATGCGATAGAAAAGCAAGAGCGACTGATTGATCTCATGGTTTTATCCTCTTTTAACTAGTTTGTCCTTCGCATGATGACGTCTTGCGAGTTCTAATTTCAAACTCTCTTCCCACCTTTTCATTACCCAATTGTGATTTGCAATAAAAAGAAATTTCAATAAAAAATAACGCAGGAATGGTTTCTCAGCGCGGACTTTCCAATCGAAATGAGCATTCACCGATGAACCATCTTGTTGAAACGTCCAAACTCCACGTCCTACAAAATCTCCTGAAGAATCCGATGCAAAACCGTAAGGCCTGTTCGTTTCTGTACACTGAAGCTGCCATCTTAAAGTATACGGCAGCCAACCGCGCATTTCGAAACCAACGATTCGGCCAACGCCTTCCTGATCGCCTGGTTTTAATTCCACCGCCCGAAGATAAAGACCCTTCCACCAATTAGGATAATTGAGAGGCTCACTCAAAACCTCATAAACTTCGGCAATTTCACCTTCGATTCGCCAATGAGTAACGAAATGATACTCATTTTGCCGACCGAACATGATCAACGATATTTTTTGCGAGTTGGCCTGAACCGGCGGGAAGAACTAAATACAACCCGCGGTTTAGCAAAACTTTCGGAAGGAATCTCAGGATGTTTGGAGATAGGCAAAACTGATCTCATCAGCTTTTCGATGTTTTGGACATCATTGCGTTGATCCGGCGTTGCAAAAGAAATGGCATGCCCTTCATGTCCTGCACGCCCAGTCCGTCCGATACGATGCACATAATTTTCTGTATCATCGGGAAGATCGTAGTTCAAAACAAGCTCAATACCCGTCACGTCAATTCCTCGGGCAGCGATGTCCGTTGCAATTAGAATTCTATACTTGCCTGATTTAAAACCTTCGAGTGCTTCGCGGCGCTGGCCGAGGGAGCGGTCTGAGTGAATCTCCGCCACATTGTGACCCATGGCTCTTAGCGCTTTTGTAATCTTGTACGCACCAATTTTGGTTCTTGAAAAAAGAAGCACAGATCCGTGATATTGCTGAAGTAATTTTCCAAGAAGCTCCCTTTTCGCTTCTTGTCTCACAATAAATAATTCTTGGGTAACACGCTCTGCGGCCGTTCCTGATTTTGCGATTTCAATGCTGACAGGAAGTTTCATGTATGAAGCAGCAATCCTCATAATTTCTTGAGGGATGGTCGCCGAGAAAAGCATGGTCTGCCGATCTTTGGGAACTGTTTGAAGAATACGCTCAATTTGGGGTTGAAAACCCATATCCAGCATACGATCAGCTTCGTCTAAAACGAGGACGTTAACCTCATTCAAACGTACATTCCTTTGTTGGAGATGATCAATTAAGCGCCCTGGTGTCGCAATTATAATTCTGGGATTCCTTTTAAGCGCTTCTATTTGGTTGTACATAGAAGCACCTCCGATAAGAATAGCGCTTCTCATGCCAAAAGAAGTACCAATTTTGTGGAACGTTTCACCCACCTGAAGTGCAAGTTCTCGAGTAGGAACAAGCACCAGACCGCGGCCTGCTTTTTGAGCCAGGCGCTGGACCATAGGAATACCGAAGGCAAGGGTTTTTCCAGTTCCAGTCTGTGCAATCCCCATGACATCTTTGCCTTCAATCGCAATCGGAATGGCCTTGTGTTGAATCGGCGTTGGGATTGTAAACTTCATCCGGTCTAAAATTTCGAGAAGTTTCGGTGCAATCCCGAGGCTGTAAAAACTTGGGTTAAGCGGAGGGGGTGACTGTGTCATTGATAATAACCTTTTTCATTTTAATCGCCTCGATGGGTTTATCGCTCTTGTCGCGCGGAGCATTAACAATTTGTTTTACAACATCCATTCCCTGCGTCACCTGCCCAAAAACCGAATGCCGGTTATCAAGCCAAGGTGTCGCAATTTCTGTAATAAAAAACTGGCTTCCGTTTGTATTGGGACCGGAATTAGCCATGGAAAGAACGCCCGACTTATCGTGGCGTAATTTGGGTGAGAACTCATCCTTAAACGTATACCCCGGACCTCCCTGCCCCGTACCGGTCGGATCTCCCGTTTGTGCCATGAAGTTGGGAATGACACGATGGAAAACAATTCCGTCATAAAAACCTTTTTTAGCAAGAGTGACAAAATTTTCAACGGTTTTAGGCGCTTCGTCTGCAAATAAATCCGCGTAAATATCACCTTTGGTGGTCTCGATTTTGATTTTCACAATGTTCGCTTCCTTTTCAGTTATAGATTCCGGTTGTGTTTTGGTTTGAGTGCTCTTGGCACATCCTGCCAAAATAAAACATAAGAAGAAACCAATGTAATTTTTCAAAAAATTTTCCTATCAGATCTGAAACTGCTACGTTAAGGTGCTGCTTCTTCCTCAATCATACCTTCAAGATTAAAGGCGTGGATTATACTACATTTTAAGGCAATTTTGTTTCAAAACTTCCAATTTAACCTATTTACGGATATACTACCCCGCTATGGGAAAAACCTTGTTCGAGAAAATTTGGGATCAACACATAGTCACCAGCCAACCGGATGGTACAATTCTCCTTTATATTGACCGACATTTAATCCATGAGGTGACAAGCCCTCAAGCCTTTGAAGGACTTCGTCTGACCAAAAGACGTGTGCGCCGTCCTGAATTGACACTCGCCACGATGGATCACAACGTTCCTACCGTAGACCGCATGAATATTAAGGATCCAATCTCGAAAGCTCAAATTGAAGCGCTGACGCAAAACTGTGCTGAATTCGGCATTATCCTCTACGACTTAAAAAGCGATCGGCAAGGTATCGTTCACATCATCGGGCCTGAACTTGGACTCACACTTCCCGGCACAACGATTGTCTGCGGTGATTCCCATACTTCAACGCATGGAGCTTTTGGCACACTTGCATTTGGAATCGGAACGTCTGAAGTAGAACATGTATTGGCTACACAGTGTCTTGTTCAGCGACGTCCTAAAATGTTTAAAGTTGAATTTAAAGGAAGACCCAAACCTCCTGTTTCTGCAAAAGATTTGATTTTAAAATTAATCGGAACCATCGGAACGGCGGGCGGCACAGGTTACGTTTTAGAATATTGCGGTGAAGCAATCCGTTCTCTTTCCATGGAAGCTCGTATGACCATTTGCAATATGTCGATTGAAGCAGGCGCTCGCGCGGGACTTATTGCACCGGATGAAACAACGTTTAATTATATCGCACAAGGAAACCGTCCATTTGCGCCAAAGGGTAAGGATTTTGAGAAGGCACTCGTCTTTTGGAAAACGCTGCCGACAGATTCTGATGCTAAATATGACCGGGAAATTGTGATCGATGCATCACAAGTAGCGCCGCAAGTCACCTGGGGAACTAATCCGGGGATGGTCACTGATGTCACCGGAAAAGTCCCACAATCTAATCAGGTTCCTGGATACAGTTCCAAAGATGTAGAACAAGCACTTGCCTATATGGGCCTTAAACCCGGCACACCGATTACAGATATTAAGATCGATACGGTTTTTATCGGAAGCTGTACCAATGCGCGAATCGAAGATTTAAGAATCGCAGCCAAAATATTTAAAGGACGCAAAGCCGCAAAGAATGTGCAAGTTCTTGTAGTCCCTGGCTCGCAACAGGTCAGAAAACAGGCTGAAACCGAAGGGCTGGATCAAGTTTTCAAAGCCGCGGGCTGCCAGTGGCGTGAAGCCGGCTGCAGCATGTGCCTTGGTATGAACCCCGATCAATTAAAACCGGGTGAGCGGGCTGCTTCGACTTCAAACCGGAATTTTGAAGGCCGCCAAGGAAAAGGCGGAAGAACTCATTTGGTCAGTCCTGAAATGGCGGCAGCCGCTGCCATCGAAGGACATTTTGTAGATATCCGGAACTGGAAAATAGGATAAAACATGGATCCATTCAAAAGTTACCGAGGATTAATCGCAACGCTCGATACCGCAAATGTCGATACCGACCAAATCATCGCGAAGCAATTCTTAAAATCCATCAAAAAAACAGGTTTCGGAGAACACCTTTTTTACGACTGGAGATTTTTACCAGATGGGAAACCAAACCCCGAGTTTCCGCTCAATCAAGAACGCTTTCGAGGAGCTTCGATTTTAGTTGCGCGGAATAACTTCGGGTGTGGTTCAAGCCGTGAACATGCTGTTTGGGCTATTTATCAATATGGATTTAAAGCGGTGATTGCTCCTTGGAAAGAGTTAAATGGTTCACGCATCCCTGGATTTGCGGATATCTTCCGCTCGAACAGTACTAAGAACGGGCTTTTGACTGTTGAGCTTGGTGAAGCTGAGGTTGAAGAAATTTTCCAAATGGTAAATCGTTACAAAGGACTTGAAGCAACAATTAATCTCGAGGAACAGAGAGTAACATTACATTTGCCTGAGGAAATTTCATTTCACTTTGAAATTGATCAATCGATTAAGGAGCATTTAGTCCGCGGGCTTGATGAAATTGAGCAAACCCTCCAACGCGAAAATGCCATCAAAGCGTTTGAATCCCGCCACAATCCGCAGCGGTTTGGTAGTTAGCTAATCTTGGGGCTTGAGGAAAAAGTTGTGTTACTACGAACTAGGCGGCTTTATAATCATTGTGTCTTGAGGACCTACTCCCGGAGCAGCACCTGTCGGACTGCTTTGAGATCCTGTTGTTTGTTGTTGTAAGTTCGTTTGCCCTGGCAACATTTGAGCAATAGGTTCTGGAGGAGCAAAATTCTCTGGGGAAAACATACTCTCAGGAGGGCCTGCAGGTTCAGGAGGTTGTATAGGCATAGAATCTGGCATCTGAGGTTTTAACTCGCCCCTCTCAAAAGGATTGCTGCCCGGAGGAACATTTGTTGGTCCCTTGTTACCTCCACCGAAAGGACCTCCACCACCAGGAGGATTGCCACCTGGAGCTTTGTTTTTATTATCGCTTTCCTTATCAGACTTACTTTCCTCTGGCGTCGCTTGAGACAAAACTTGATCTGTTTTGGATTCAATCGCCTGTGGCGGTGTTACCGTTCCAGCCTCATTCGCAATTGAATTCTGACCTTCGTTAATCACCTGAGTTTGATCACCCGTAAGATTTGAAAAAGCGACCGCGTTTTCAAAAACTTCGAGCTGGGTAAAATACTGCTGCGCGACCATATAGACAAAGAGGCCGAAACCCGTGCCACGGACGGCGGCTACTGAAGTAGGTGTTTTAATTTCAAAAACGGAATCTTTGGGCAGTTTTTGCACTTTAGCCTTAAGCCTTCCCAATGCAAGATAAGCAGAAAAAGTAGTTTTGTCTTCTGTTTTGGAATATGCTCCGTAAGACCAAGTAGTGCTACCCTTAAGCGTAAGTTCACCGGTACCTTCAATCATAATTTTGGCCGAAGCATTATCACCTGTTTGAATCTTGTCATCAGGATTTAACACATCTCCTTTAATTGCAATTTGAGCTTGTGCTGACCCTGCTTTTGTAATTTGAACTTCTCCTTTAAGATCTTCGATAAAAATTTTTGAGGTGGGGGTAACCTGGGTTGCGCTTTCCGCAAAAAGAGTGGGAGTTAAAATAAGATAACCGATAATAACGGCTGTAAAGAAAACGTTTGTTCTGCCAGTTAGATTGTATCCCATATTGCTTGTCTTTACCTTACTGTAAATATACCTTCTGGCGGAGAAGCATTCAAGACTTACAAGAAATAAGTCGTCTCAGATAAACAAGAAAATGCATCTTTTTAATAAGTAAAAGAAACTTCTCCGCCGACAATATTTCTCGAATATTGGTATTGCCCCAAAACACCGGCATGGGTATTTTTCACCTTCGTGAAATTGTAAAAAGCCCTCACCTCCACATATTTTGTAACGGAACGAATCAATTTGGCGCCCAAATCAAAATGAAGGTCTTCACGGTGTGGTAACGAAGCAAAGTTATAATAATTATCATCGACGAATGAGAAAGACGCTTCTCCCTTAACTTTTTCAACCAATGGGGACCTTAAAACCACCCGAGTAGCATGAACTCTGGCATCAAAATTATCTCCTTCTGTTTTGTTATAACCAAATTCATATGAGATTGATAGGGATCTTTTCTTTTTGGAAAATAGGAAAGTAGGCATAATACCCGCCGTGTTGTAAACACCATCTCGGGATGAAATTCCATTATCGAAACCTTTATCGCGGAAATTAATGAAAGAAACGTTATCGTAAAGCGAAATTAGGACGTTATCAACAAGCTCAAACGAAACCCACGGCAACAAGGTATTGGAGCTTGAAAATGTTTTGTAATCCAAAGTGCCGTGAGCAAATGTGTACTTAAATCCAAACGTCGTGGGCTTATCCAATATTTCGGTGAAATAAGTACCGTAGTGCTGAATGCTATGATTTCTAAAGTTAAATTCATCGAGCGAGTCACTATGGAAACTTTGGGAAAAGTTATAGGCAACTCCAAGTTTTTTGGTCTGATCACGGAAATAGTCATAGCTAAATCCATTTTTGATATTGAAACGAATCGCGTTGCGGTCTCCTCCGATTTTAAAACCTTTGATCGTTGACTTAAGTGAAACGTTGTCGTCATATTCAAGCCCGTAAGTCCCAGTAATTTTCCAGCGCTTTTCTTCCTTCGTCGGCTTTTGAATGCGACGACCCTCAATAACCGCAAGCGCCCGTTGGGCCCTATCTTCGTAATAACCATGCTCATCGGGATTATCAATGATAAAACGCAAGTTTGCTTTTGCTTCCTCTTGCTTCTGATCTTTGAGATAAGATTGCGCCAATTCCAATCGGGCTTGCCGATCCATAGGATTAAGTTCAAGCGCTTTCTTAATCAATTTTCTCCCTTCAGATTTTTGATTCAATCGCAAAAGAAGCGTCCCTTTCATCTTAAGCAGATAAGGGTCGTTTTGCCGAAGGGCTGTCAATTTCTCAATTTCTGACAAGGCTTCTTTGTAGTTGTTTTGTTCCAACGCTTGATATCCAGTGGAACGAAGAAAAAGTTCCTCACTAGTTTCTTGTTTTTCAGAAGATGAGGCACTAAAAGCAAGGGAATTTGGCCACAGCCAGAAAATGGACAGGAACAGAAATAAAAAAATAGATTTGGTAATGTTCATATAAATTTAAGGCAGACGACGGTTAAATCATCATGTTGGGGAGCCTCTTGTACAAATTCCTGAATGCGTTCGAGAAGACGGTCAATTAAAACGCTCGGAGCGAGCGAGGCCGACTCTGATAAAACCGACTTTATTCTTTCGATACCAAAAATCTCTCGTTTTGAATTCATGGCTTCTTTGACGCCGTCGCTTTCAAGAAGCAAAATATCGCCGCTTGAAATTACCTGTTGTCTTTCATCAAAAACACTATCCGGATCAACTCCAAGCGGAATCCCCTTGCCGGTCGAAAGCAGTTGCACAGAACGTTTGGCTTTTTCATAGAAAAACACGGGTTCGTGACCGCCGTTTGAAAAAGAAAACCTCCCGGTCATGGGTTCCAAAACTAAATAGAGAAGTGTCAAAAAAAGGCCACTTGATTGTTCATCTGCAATTTTAGCGTTCAATCTTTTAACAACGGTTGATGGACTGCTGGAATCAGCCTCGCGCCTGAATTCGCTGATCGCTTTCGCCATAAAAAGAGCTGCCGGCACTCCCTTCCCCGATACGTCTCCAACGCATATTCCCCACTTTCCATTAGGGAGAGGGAGAACATCGTAAAAATCTCCCCCGACATGCCTTGCTGGAAGGCTGACTGCAGCAATCTGCAACCCAGGTATATTAGGTATTTCGGCAGGTAAGAGACTTTTTTGAATCCTGGAAGCGACGGTTAATTCCCGGGACAGAACTTCTCTTTCTATTCTGATTTGAACAAATTTGATTAAAGTCATCACGATAAATGAGCCGCTGCCGGCAATCAAAAAGCCAAAATAAGGAATCCACAAAAGAAAATGCTGAAACGCCAATTGGGTTCCCTCGAATAAAAGAATGAGGCTCGCGGATGCATGAAACAATCCCCGGATGGGATTTGCGGCTGAACTCAAATGGAGGATCAGAAAAATAAAAAGAAAAAGCAGGACGAAATGTAGGGGGAAGGAAAGCTTTCGAATAAACTGTTTTGCCAAAAGCGTGTGCAACATACTCGCCTGTAAACCAACCCCCGGATATTGAGGCGAAAAAGCGATGGGCTTGAGATCCATCGAAGTGCCCGCAGCCGTATGCCCAATCAAAACAACTTTACCTTGGAGAGATCTGAGGAAAGCCTGAACTTTAGGAAGTTCATAATTTTCAATCAACTGATCAAAAGAAATCCGCTTAAAAATTTCGTAAGGCCCTGGGAAATTGATCAAAATTGATTTTGAAGTCGAAAAAGTCTTAAACTCTTGTTCCGTGTATCCAAGATGAACGGCAGCAATCGCAAGACTTGCATGATCAAAACCTAATACGCGAGGCATCACTTCTCGAACATGACCATCCAAATCTGGAACCACATTGACGTAGCCCACACGCTTTGCACTTTCTCGCAATAACGAAATAGGAAAAACGGCTGAGGTTTCAGAAAACATTTCTATACCCTGGCCTGAAAAATAAAACGGGAGGACGACATTCCCGGCATTTTTCATTTCTTGAGAAAAAGCGGCGTCATCTTCCTCGTTGGATTTTTCAGAAAAAATCATATCGTAGAAAACAACGCTGGGTTTGTATTCATTCAAAATCTTGAGCAAATCTGAATACATATTTCTGGGCCAAGGCCAAGAACCGATCTTGCGAAGGCTTTGGTCATCAATGTCAATAATAACAATGTCGGAATGAGGGTTTTGAGGGCCGCGGATTTGAAACGAAAGATCAAGAAACCGGCGTTCAATAATGTCGAAGGAAGGAACAACATTTACAAGCAGGATCAAACTGCTTGCAAGCAAAGCGGCGAAGCAATTAAAGACTGGAAAGGCTTTTTTCTTTGCCATCCGTTTGGTAATCGCTACCGTTAGGAAAGAAGGGATGTAGCTTCTTTCTCATTCTGAGCAAGTCGAAAGATGGAATCCAGTTTTGCAATTTCAAAAACGTCGCGCACTCCCGCAGAAAGGCTAAAAAGAACCATCTGCCCGTTGTAACGTTTCATGCGCTGGAAAAGTTCGACAAAAGCAGCAAGGCCGGAGCTATCGATATAGTCTACTTTTTTGAAGTCGACGAGGATTTTTGAAACCTGGCGGTCAGCTAATTTGATAAGTTCTGTTCTTAATTCCTGGGAAGAATGAAAATCCAAATCCCCATGAAGAGCGATGAGTTCTGTGCCTTGTTGCAGGCTTTTAATGTGAATTTTCAACGGACACCTCTTTTCCTGTGCTTCGTTAGGATGAGTTCGTTCCCCCTCGCATGGGTGGTATTATACTTTAATTTATCCATCATTGTCTTCAGCAAATAAATGCCCAATCCGTGGGGCTTTTTTCGCGGCAGCCTTGGAGTTTTCACCTTGGAAAGATTAATTTTCCGGCCGTAGTCTCGAATTTTGAAGACTATTTTATCTTTCCGGACTTGAACGGTAACTCGAATCTTGTGCCCCTTCTCGCCTTGATAAGTATGCCGGATAGAATTGGTACAAGCTTCTCCTACCGCAACTAAAAATGCGGCGCGGTCTTTTGAGGAAAATCTTGTTTTTCTGAGAAACAACTTGAGCTTATCCCGAAGAGGCTTTAAATATTTGGACTCGCTTTTGATGACAAATATTTTTTGTGTCATGCAGGGTGGATATTTCGGCTGTAATGATCATCAACGACTTGAAGGAATGCTTCTACGACTTTGGGGTCAAATTTTTTGCCCGACATATTTTTAACATAAGCGATCGAATTTTCCTTAGAAAGCGCTTGTTTATAAGGCCTTGCCGTGGCTAGAGCATCAAAATAATCAGCCAACGAAACGATACAAGCCTCAATTGGGATTTCTTCTCCTTTAAGCCCGTCCGGGTATCCGCTTCCATCGTAATTCTCATGGTGGTTACGAATCATAGGAATTAAATCCCAGAGCAGATGGCAATTGAGTACGATGAAGTGGCCTTTCTCGGGATGCTTGTTCATCCGAGCGCGCTCTTCAGGAGTAAAACTTCCCGGCTTGTAAAGAAGTTCATCGCGAATTCCGATTTTTCCAATATCGTGAAGTAGAGCCCCCCGGGAAAGCATGACAAGACGTGCGGCCGAAAATCCCAGCACCTTGCCAATAGCAGTGGAAAGTTTTGAAACCCGTTCTGAGTGACCGCGGGTGTACTCATCTCTTTCCTCAAGTGCCTGCACCAGCACCAGCATCATCTCCATGAGAGATTCTTCGCCTTTACCGACTTCTCCCAGGAATTTTTTTATTTTCTGATCTGAGCTTTTTAGCTTTTTATCCATAAGCATTGAATTATAAGGTAATTTGAAGGTAACTACAAATCGTTTCGTTGGGCTTGAAACTTGCAATGTCTAGAAAGTTTCGTTAGTATGGCTATCAAAATTATGAAGCAAATCAACTTTTATCTGGCCCTCTTGATTCTTGCCATCCCCTTAATCCTCTTTAATCACACACTTCCCTATGGTTTTATGGATTTAGACGACCGTGCCCTGATTTTAGAAAATCCATTGGTCAAAACTCTCTCGTGGTCCAATCTCTACGAGATGTTCACTCGATTCCACTTTGGCCAATATAAGCCTTTCACCTTATTATCGTTCGCTTTTGACTACTCGATTTGGAATGCAACTCCTTACGGCTTTCGGCTCACAAGCCTTATCCTTCACGTTTTAAATTCAGCACTTCTTTACCTTTTACTTCGAAAGATGAATGTGAGCATTTTTTCTTCTTTTGTTGTTTCCATTTTTTTTGCCTGCCATCCAGTCCAAATCGAAGCATTTATCTGGATTGCCGCTAGAAAACACGTCCTTTCAACTTTTTTTCTTTTTGCAAGCTTTTTAAGCCACATCACATTTAGAGAATCCAATAAACGCCAGCATCAAACTGTGAGCGCTGCGTGTTTTGCTCTAGCTCTTTTAACCGACTCCCTTAGCGCAATGTTTCCTTTGGTCATTATCGCTTACGACTATTTTTATTTAAAACGCGCTTCGCTCGCAAAACTCGTACAGGAATATTTCATCTATCTGCTTATTGCTTTCATCATGGGAATCGTTTTCATTCAAGCGTCACGCACTGAGGGTTACTTCCGTCATGATTTCACGCCCCAAAATTGGAAATCTATCTGGGCAAACATCCCGACTTTAATTTGGCGTTATATTTTTCTGGGATTTTCACCTACCCATCAAAGTTTTATGTACGATTCTCTTGGAACAAAATCTACGTGGAAATACTGGGCCTCTACCCTTGTTTTAATCGGAATCATCCTCCAAGTTTTTAAAAAAAGGGACACCGAAAGCGAGTTTGCTTTTTGGGCAAGTTGGTTTTTCATTTTTCTTGCGCCAACTCTTTTTCTTCCGCCTCATTCAGTATTACATGACCGTTATCTCTACTTACCTCTGATTGGTCTTGTCATGGTCATTGGGATTCCATTTAGGAAACTGGCCTGGGTTTTAGGTGAAAGTTATTTTCGTAAAAGTACCGTTTATATTTTAATTTTACTGGTTTTGGCCAGCTATATGAAGACCTCTTGGAAAAGAAGTTTCGTTTGGCATGACAATTTTACTTTACTTTCAGACACATTAGAAAAAGCGCCGCGGCATTACTTCTCTCACTATGGAATGGGGCTCGAATGGATGAGGCAGGAAAAATATGACTTAGCGCTTAAAGAGTTTGAAGAAGCTTTAAAAGCCCCAATTGCGCCCGGTTCTTACGATCTCACTTACAATACAATGGCCCAAATTTACTTTATACAAAAAAAATACGACAAAGGAATTGAAGCGCTTAAAAAAGCAATTTCATTCATTGAAAAAGATATCTACTACATTAACCTTGGAGTTTTTTATCGAAAGACAAGTCAACTAAATCAGGCCATGCAGGCCTACTTAAAGGCGATTGAGTTGGGTTCCAAAGAAGCGGCTGTTTACAACAATATGGGTGTGATTCACGAACTCCAGGGAAATTTCAAAAAAGCAGCTGAAGCTTACCAAATGGCTCTTAAACTGAACCCTGATTACGCGGAAGCCCTTCAAAATCTTGCCACCTTGATGAAAAACAAGCAACCTCAAGATTGAGACTTTCCTTTTCCTGAAACAAGCTCAATTAACTGCATGTGAAGTTTTTTGCTGTTTGCCATTTTGCGGTGTTTTTCATGAATTAAAATTTCTTTGGGCTTATTTTCATTTTTGTAGCGTCCATGCATACTTGCATTTGTCACAATCAGGTCCCCTTGCGAAAAACGAATTGATTTTGTCTTTCCGCCTTTAAACCAAAGCTTGTTGTCTTTCCCGGAAAGCTCAACCCGATCCAAAGTAGGGCCTGCTGTAAAAATAAAGGAATAAGTTTCAACCGATGAGGAAATATTTTTTGTCTCTTCATCAATGGCCTCATGCAGTGCCTTTGCTCTTTTTAATACTGCTTCAAGATACCGCTGTCTTTTCTCATTTTCTTTTTTCACTTCCTCTTTCCAAGAAGAGGGGTAAAGCCGTTTAAATTTCCGTTCGAGGCGGGATTGTTCTTTTTTGCTAAAAACAGACCAACCGTACTGCGTCCAATTTGAAACATTATAGAGATCAATGTCTAAAGTATTGCCCTGTTCATCAACAAATAGTTTGTCGCCGGGCGGTGGGATCATTTCAAGAAAAGCTGGCAACGTAAAAATTTGATAAGCGCTGAAGAAGCAAGCAAAAGGCAAGCGAATAGGGTGAAATCCTTCGTGGATAATTCGAAAAGCGAGAGCCGTACCCCGATGAGGAGGGCTCACCAAAATAAGTTTTCTAATATTCTGAGCCCCAGCGTTGGTTGGCACAGGACTGTTCTTACTTAAAACATCCTCGCCGCCATAAAGTGCGTAGTAACGTACCAAGTAAAGTGCGGAGCTGTGAACGATCAGATCAAATTTAGTAGCTGGCTGATTATAGAAATTTTTAAGCGCTTCTATCTTTTCCGCTAAGCGCTGAGCATTTTCTTCGCTGCTTCTTCTCCAGTCATACAGAAAAACAAAAAAATTATCGCCCTGTTTCGGATGATCCATATTTCCCAATTGATAACCGCCGATCCGTTGCATCCTCTCCAGAAATTTCTTGTGGGTGTAAACACCGAAGATAAACGGAATAATTGTAAATTTCTCAACAAGGCTCTTTGGAACCAAATCGTCTCTGTTCTCGCGCAAATTGGTGGACTCAATGGGCAAAGCAAGACTGTCCCGGTGGCGGATACTGAAAAAATTACGAAAGTTTCCCCAAACAATTGGCCCGTTCTCACCCTTTGATAGCTTGGTGCGACTCGTGCCTGGAATGAGGATAACGGGAGTTATAGATTGATTTGGATGGAAAGATCCCTTGTCAAGATGAGCAGAAGGAATCTCTGCATTGCTTGGACTAGCTAAGACAAAGCAAAGAAAAAAGGTAAGACAAAACTTTCTCATTAGAAGATAAAAATACCGTATTTTCAGAACGACTAAGAAAACTAGCGGCTACCAGCTTCGGCCTCCTCCACCTCCTCGTCCACCTCTTCCACGGTCACGGCCACCGCCAAATCCACCACCACCGCCACCACGTCTTTGGCCACCACCGCCGGAATGTCTTCCGCCGCCACTACCGCCTCGAAATCCACCTCCGCCACCTCCACCGCCCGGGCGGCGTTCTTGAGGCCTGGCTTCAGAAACATTGATGTTTCTGCCTAAAAAGTCACTGCCGTTAACCTCGAGGGCTTTCTGAGCTTCTTCGCTCGTCGACATCTCAACAAAACCAAAGCCTTTCGACTGGCCGGTATAACGATCCTTAATGACTTCGACATTCTGGATCGTACCGAATTTTGAAAAAAGGCCCTTAAGGTCTTCTTCCGTTGCGTTGTAACTTAAATTACCTACGTACAGTTTCGCTAGCATTTTCTAAAATCCTTTCCTTAAACCTTAACTCGTTAACAACATCTGACACACCGTGAGATACAGGTAAAAACGACCGCACGGCAAAAACCTTAACGGCGGTTAACAAAAAGGCGTTACTGCTGCCGCACGCTTTTTGCGACCGACTTTACAGTAACGCCTTTAAATGCTAAATGACTTTGAATTCGTTTGTCCCGCTACAATGATTATTGCAGCTTCTTGACGTTTGTGGCTTGCTCGCCCTTCGGGCCTTTGGTGATCTCAAACTCGACCGACTCACCTTCTTTTAACGTTTTGAAGCCATCACCCAAAATCGCTGAGTGATGTACAAACACGTCTTTTCCACCATCGACCGCGATAAACCCATAACCTTTTTGATCGTTAAACCACTTCACCGTACCTTTTGCCATTCTCTTTATTCTCCTGTGTTGAATTCAACTTCACTTTACTCTACTGGCTTCATCCTACATTTCAGAGCAACGCACAAACGCCTCTAAAACCAGGTCCGAATATTGTACCCTATCTATAAAGCCTATGTAAATAAATTCGTAAAGGCTACTTTTGGCTTAACCGGAGTACCTCGTCCCACTGCGCCTGGGTCGTAGGCATCACGCTCAAGCGGGGAAGTCGTGCAAGTTCCCAAGATTTCAACTTCTGATTTGCCTTAATTTCAGAAAGAGCAATGGGCCGTTTGAGCTCTTCATGGGCCGCAATATCAATAACGGCAAGTTTTGAATCTTTCTGAGAAGGATCTTGGTAGGAATCGCTTGCGATCTTTGCAATACCAACAATTGCTTTATCATCTCCTGAATGATAGATAAAAACTTGGTCCCCTTTTTTGACGGACCGGAGATACTTCAGCGCTAAATTATTCGCAACGCCGTCCCACATTTCTTTCTTCGTTTTGCGGAGATCTTTCCAAGCATAAGTGTCAGGATCGGTCTTGAAAAGCCATAAATTCATATCAAGTGAAAAAAGGTGCGAGACGGTGATAAAGAGGAGGCCAAAAAATTGCAAACCCAATACCTATAGCGCCAATAGCAGTAATTAAGACAGCAGCAGCGGCAATATCCTTGGCCCGTTTGACCATTTTTGAGTAACGCTGGCCCACGACAAGATCTGCCATAATTTCAAGGACCGTATTAAATGCTTCAGCAACCCATACCAACACAATTGCTATGATAATCAGTGCCCATCCATTTCGATCAATGCCAAGCCACCAAGCAAAATCCAAGGCCAAAATAGTCGCAAGCGCATGAACCCATGCATTGCGCTCCGTAAAAAGCATGTCTCCCAAACCCGTAATCGCATGTACCACACTTCTGAATCTTGAACCAATTGAAAACTGGTTTTCTTTTCTTCTCATAAAATTTCTTTAAGCTTCTCGGCAGGCCGTGCGAGAATTGCTTTTACTCCCTTTTCTACAATAGGTCTTTGTATTAAGTCCGGATGTTTCACCATTAAGTCAACAATCTGATCGTCTGTCAATTTTTTTTCTGAAAGTTTCAATTTTTTATAAACAGGCTCTTTTGTACGCAAAAGTTCAGTTGCTGAAATTCCCATTTTTTTAAGCAGCTCTTTCAACTTCGGCTTAGGAATTGGGTCTAGATAGTAATCGATGGCGTTAAAATCAACGCCGCTTTCTTTTAAAGCGGCATACACCTGACGGCATGTCGTGCAAGTTGGTTTCTGATAAATGGTAATTTGCGGCATGTTTAACCTCTAATCTTCACGCCATTTAATTGAACACCCCATCGAGGGATTCTGTTTCTGAGGTATTGGTTTTCCAGAAGCGAGGTTCTCAATGGCTTCTTTCAATTCCTGTTTTTTGACTTGGGCCTCATCCTTCCAATTGTCATCTAGCCTCCCATGATACACAAGCCGGTGCGCCGAATCAAAAAGATAAAGATCCGGTGTGCATTGCGCTTGAAACGCACGGGCTATTTCCTGAGTTTCGTCTACTAAATAAGGAAAACTAATTCCCCACTCCTTAATTTTTTCTCTCATGCGTTCAGGCGCATCATCGGGGTAGCCTGGGTGAATGTTAGGATTGATTCCAATTGTATTTACTCCCAACTTTTGAGCTTCCTTCGCAAGCCGAATTAATCTGGGCCAAATCGCTTGCGCATAAGGACAATGATTGCATGTAAAAGCGACTAGCAACCCTTTCTTTCCGTAGATTTGATCACCTTTATAGATTTTCTCGAAAGGATCTTTGAGTTCAAAATCAGGCATCCGCGTACCTAATTCAATTTTAATCGACTCTATCAAAGCCATTTCGTTACCTCCATTCCAATTTTGGAATTAGTTCCTGATCCACTAAATATTTTTTCTTCAATTTTAAATTGGGTACTTCAGCAAAGCAAGTTTTCATATCATTCATTAACTTCTTAATATTAAGCCCTAATGTCCGTGACTGATATTTTGCTAAGTAACGAGTCGAAGTTTTAAAAAGATGTTCTGCACCATTTAAATTTCCACGTTTCAAATGATGTAAAGCAACTGCCGCTTGAATCACTCCCTTGTAAAGATTACGGTTTTTATCTTTTGTTTCAAGCCATAATTTTTCAACAACTTCATGACATTCAAAAAATTTTTCTTCATTGAAAAGCTCAAGTCCTTTTTTAAAACGTTCATCGACGGGCATGGTTCAATGATTGGCAATGGTCATGAAACACGACATCGTAACTGATAAACTGACCGGCTCGATAGACAAACTTGCCGGAAAAAAACCGGTTTTCTTCAAGCCACTTCAAAAATATCGGATCCCCTTCCCAGAGCGGAAGCGTAAGTAACTTATCGTCCTCTATCCATTTAAGCTCGCCTTCTTCTGAATCAACAAGCTTTCCTGAAAACTCAGTAGCAATGAAAACATAAACGTACCAATCTTCCTCATCTTTAAATGCCGGAAACGTTAAAATTCCTCTGAGCGACGGGTTTTTAACGGTAAGGCCTGACTCTTCCTTCACCTCTCGGATCACACATTCTTCGGGCGTTTCCCCCAAATGGATTTTACCGCCCAGGCCATTCCATTTATTTTGATGGATGTCATTTTTTCTTTTGACGCGGTGAAGCATCAAGGTCTTGCCATTATTTTTAATGTAACACAAAGTGGCTAGTTTCATAATCTCTGCCAACTTTTGCCTTCATGCCCAAAGTGGAATATTTTAGGGTATAAAATTTCAGCCAAAATCTCCAAAGATTCCACTACGCGCGGGCCTGGCCGGTTAAAGTATTGATTGCCGTCCACGACATACACTTGGTTGTTTCGAACTGCTCTAAGCCTGCCCCATTCCGGTTTTTTTTGAAGAACCGGCAAATCTTTGAGCGAACGTTTGATATCAAATCCGCAAGGAGCGACGATCATAACATCCGGATTTTGATCAACTAAATCCTGCCATTCCATCCATGGCGAATGTTTGCCTGCTTCACCAAAAAGGTTTTTCCCTCCTGCCAATTCTACAAGCTCCGGCATCCAGTTTCCGGCAGCCATCAACGGTTCAATCCATTCAATCAAAGCAACGGTGGGATGTTGTGATAAAAGACGAACCCTGGTTGAAATTTCATCCATCCGTTTTTGAAACTGATGAACCAGTTCCTTTCCGCGATCAGGCGCTCCCAATGCCTCCGCCACAAGATGAATATCCTTCCACACATCAGAAAGCGCATTCGGTTCTAAGGAAACGATCTTAGGGCGAGAATCAATCATATCGCAAACTGCTCGTTCAACGTCCTTTAAACTGACGGCGCAAACTTCGCATTGAGATTGTGTGACAATGATGTCTGGTTTAAGTTCCTTGAGTACTTTCGTATGAACTCGATAAACGGATAACGCTTCTTCTGACACAGGAAGGACGGCGGTTGCCCCGACCTCTAAAAACCCGCCTCTTAAAATTGCCTTCACACGTTGGTCAATCTCAAGACTTGTACCTTCTGTATTAAATTTGGGTTCAGTGCAAACGGGAAGCTTTCTGACTGATTCTGGAAAATCACATTCGTGAGAGCGGCCGACCAAATATTTTTCAAAACCAAGGGCACAGACAATTTCTGTTGCACTTGCGATAAGAGAAATGATTCGTACAGGCATGAGGCGCCTATCGTGCAGGAAGCGTTTTGTGGGCCAATCCCTTTTTTTCTCGTTCTGTAATTAAATAATTCAAAACGAAAATTCCGCTCAGAAAAAAGAGCCAGGCAAGAAAACCGCGCCGAGCGTCGCCCTCCAGTCCAAAAAGATAAGATTGGGCAGGTGCAATCGCATACATCATTTTCATTTTACGAAAGAATATTTTCGCATAAACAAGGCCTGCATGAATTCCGATCGGCAAAAAAAGTGTTTTTGATTTAAGGTAAGCCATGCACAAAAGAACATTCAAACTAAAAATGCCCCCAGCAAGCATCATTTGACGTGGGGAGGTAAAAAAACTGTCGATGTGGGCAAGATCGTGAAAGAAAACAAAAATAATCCCGGTTATCGTCACCGCAACCCATTTGGGCAAATCTTTCAACATGGTTTGAAGAAAAAAACCGCGGAACAAAATTTCTTCTGTGGACGCAATGGCAAAAGCACTAAACCCGACAAAGAAAGCCGTTACCATCCTCGCGATACTCCACTTTATCTTAAACTCAACAATTCCAAAAACGCCCATGAGAGCTGAGTAGGCTACGAAAGCGATTATCCCAACTATCCACCCTTTCAAGATGGTGATATACCAGCCAGGATAAGGTTCAAGACCTAGTGAAAGAAAACTCTCATTGTTCAAATATTTTTGAAAAAGGAAAACCAACAAAACAAATAACAAATAAAAAACGGCTTGCCCGATTCCGTTATGGAGAAGAAGTCCTGCATCTTTTCGCAAAAGGAAACTAATGACATAATGGATAAGCGTAATGACCGCTGAAAAAACAAAGATAAAGACGCTCACTTTAGCAAGAGCTTTCATAGGTGAGCAATTATATACAGAAACATCTTGATTAGAAACAATTAATATCGGAAAGGACTATGAGGAACGGCGCGGCTGGAAGCGATCTAGAATCCAAGCGCCGATTAACCAAGTGAGAGTAATTACGACAATTGCCAAAGAAAACCATTTTCCGTAAAGACCCACCGGAGAAAATATTTCCGTAGCAGTGTGAATGGCCTCGCTATTCGGTAAAACACGAGCTTCTGCAAACTCATGGATGGAATAAATCCCGACTTGGACTAGGAAAAGCATGAGAAAAATTCCAGTCACTTTGAAAAATCGCTTGAGATCGATCAGATAACTAAAACGCGTCCAGGCATAAGAGAGTGCTACCGCCGCAGATAACCCGATAAGAATGCCAGTGGTAAATCGGCCTTGGCGAACTTGGATCAACATCACCGCCATTTCCATCCCTTCCCTCGTAATCAGCAAGACGGAAAATAAAAAAACACCGAAAAAAGCGGCCCATCGTGATGCCCTCGAGGAAACCTTGAAGAGTTTGGTTTCAACATCCGCTTTAAAACGCGGGCCGACCCGCCACATCTGAATGACAAGTGAACCTACCATGACAATGGTAACAACGCCTAAGACGCCTTCCCAAAGCGATTGATTAACGCCTTCTCTTAAGAGATATCCCAGTCCGGCGCTTGCAAGGACGGAAACAAAAATTCCCCAATAGACAGCTGGCTCAAGCCATTTCTCATCGCTCTTTCGCAAATAGGAAAGAATAATGGCTACGATTAAAAATCCCTCAAAACCTTCACGTAAAACAATAATTGCCGCTTGTAACATTAAATTTCCTTATCAAGGTTTGGTTTCTTAGCTCTTAAGTTTGGATAAAAATCTTTCCGGATGTCGTTTAAAAGCCTTAACACAATTTCGGCAGCAAAGATAGATTCTTTCACCTTGATAATCGACATAGAATTTTTCTCTCACCCGTTCGCCGGGCATCACAGGGCAAATGGCATTTTTAACAAACTGTGCATTTGCTGGAAAAGGCGTACTGCTTATGATCAAAATGCTTAAATAAATACTAAAAATGATTTGTTTCATTGATTCTCCGTTAGAAAGGAACTCCTACGATCACACGGACCTCATGATCATCAGCAGCATGATTCACGGCAAACAAAGCACCGGCCGCTACCCAAAAATATTTATGTTCGTAAGCAACTGTAGGGCCTAATGAAAGTGGGTTCCGGTGGCTGCTAGGAGCCCAATAATCCCCATCAAATTCTCCGCCGACATGGACCCCAGAAAAAACTTCGTAATTGGCAGCTACTCTAAATTCTGGCGTCGTTCGCCCATTTTCGCCCAATTCCGATTCTAAAATTTGGTTGGTAACAATATTCAACTTTCCGAAATCCTTAGACAAAACAATTTTACCTTCAAGGCTATTGGGATGATCCTCCTCTCGGAAATCAGTTGCCCATTCTAGGTAAATTAAAGGATCAACCCAATACTTTCCTTTTTCACCAATGCGGTATTTCGATTCAAATTTAAAGCCTTCATAATTGGTTGCATCATCACTGCCTATTTGATTTTCAGTTTTCAAACGTTCGTAGTGGGCCAACGTCCAATGATCGGTCATTCCATATTCCAATTCCCCTTGGTATTCCCAAGTATTGACATTGGTTTGACCGCCGTTCGGAACTTGAAGGGTGGTTGATCCTTCTGCTTCACGACCCCCTTTCGGGAGGGTTTGATATTCTTCCGTCCAAACATAAGTTCTCGCATGCGCAAAAACATCTTTTGTGTACATAAAACCTGTTAGCAAAACAAACAGCACTATTAGCCCCAGCTTTTTCATTTATTCTCTCCTTTCCACATTTAATTTGCTGGGTACTGAGTTAAGTTAAACTGGCTCTTCCCTAGCTATGATTTCAACCACGCGGTTTTTGTGGAAATGTCCCGGTGGGTTACTTATTCAAAATCAATTTTCCGGTTTTGGTCACCAAAAGCCGATAAAAATTATTGGCATGTTCAATAATGACTTCGCGACAGCCTTGAAAAAGTTCTGTCGAATGAATTATTCGTTTCTTTTTCGAATCCGAATTTAATTCTGATCTCTCTGCGTTCATTTTTAAGATTGGCAATCTTTGCAGGTTCCAAAAAGCCGGTGATCATGGAACGTCAGTTTGAACCCATGATCGGCCGCCACTTTATCCTGCAATTTTTCAATCTCTGCACATTGAAACTCAATGATTTTGCCGCAGCGTATGCAAATCATATGATCATGATGGCCTTTTGCGCCAATCCGCTCAAAAAACTCACCTTTCCCACTCCCTGCCGATTTCTGAACGACATTGCTTTCCAAAAGAAGAGGAAGGGTTCTGTAAACCGTATCTCTTGAAATTCGCAAACCTTTTTTCTTAAAACGTTCGTAAAGGCTGTCCGCGTCAAAGTGTTCTTTGAGATGTACGACTTCATCCAGAATCAATTTACGCTCATAAGTGTACTTCAGTCCTCTTTTTTCCAAAAGTTCCTGAAAATGCTCTACCTTATCTTTTAATACTTCCATTTTAGTTCTCTTTTTAGGGGTTATTTTCCGACTTTTTCAGATTTAATCCTATTAAGAACTTATCTTAATTAGATAATATCTTAACTGAATTTTTGGAGAGGTCAAGTCTTTTTCTAATGAGGCACTCCCTTGCCTAGTAGGTCAGTTAATTTCCCAATTTAATAAGTAAGCTTTTTACACCTAAAAAAGAGCTCAGCTCCTTGCAAGGCATTCTCCTATAGGTTATTCTTCTTTTAGGTTGAAAATTGTTCCTTGTGAGACGACAATAGCAAACCAGTCGAAAAATTGGGACGCAAAGCTCAAGAACCTAAACCCTAAAAGGGCATGGTAGTCAGTTACCGAATTTCACGAAATTAAGTGTACGTTAGGCAACTGAAGAGTGTACTTGCGGCCTATTTTTCAATAGGCCGTTTTTATTTTGAGGATAAGGATACATATGAAAAGAACGAGAGGAAAAACAGGATCAAACTCAGCAAAAAAAGGATTCACCTTTCTGGAGCTCATGGTAGGGATCTCCATTTTTACGTTTGCACTTTTTCCCATGATGCTGATGCTAACTCAATCCCTTGCATTCGGTACAATGGCCGGCAACCGAACGATTGCTATGAACGAAGCGCGGCGAGTAATGGAAGATATTCGTCGAGTCGCTGATACCAACGGATTGGCGAGTCTTGTCGGAATGAGCTGGACCGGCACTTCCTTGTCAAGTGAAACAATATCGGTTACTGATTCTTCCGGAAACGCATTGCAAAATAATGCCGATCCTTTACCGGTACGAGTAACGGTCAGTTGGAGTGAGAAAGGAAAAACAACCCTTTATCGAATCCAAACGCTGGTGACGCAACGATGAAAAGAAAAACTCGGAAAACAAATTCCGGATTTACGCTTGTTGAAGTTATGGTTGTAACATTAATTATGTCTATTTTTTCAATTTTCTTAGTTACTCTTATCAAGACCACTCAAACAGCGTGGTCGATCGAAAACACGGCCGTTCCCGTACGCGGCGAAGCAAAGCGGAGCATTGAAGTCATTGCTAAAGAACTCAGAGAAGGAGATCCCTCCGCGTTCAGCGGTGCAACCATCGGCGGAAGCGGTAATTCGCAAACCATTACTTTTTACGTCCCGAATCAGGTCTCACAAAGTGCAATTACTTCCTGGCGAAAAGTTCTATTTTCACGCGATTCAACCAACCAAGAAATAAGTCGAAGGATGCGCACTGATAATTCCGCCTTTACTTATACAGATAGCTGTACTCAACATAGCACTGATAGTTGCACCACCGTAGGTCGAAACATCAATTCATTACAACTTTCAAAATCCAATAACGTGGTGACGGTCACGATTGGAACCACCAAGACAACGCCTGAAGGAACGGTGTTGCAGACATCCATCAGTTCCCAGATAAGATTGAGGAACTAGGAGGTACGAATGACATGAATACATTTTTGAAAAACGAAAGAGGAATGATGTTGATCTGGTTCTATATATTGATTACCGTATTGGTTATCATGGGAGGAAGTTTATACGCGCTTTCTTTTCAAGAATCTTCTTTGATTGGGATCGACCAAGCTCGTGATAAAGCATTTTATTTAGCGGAAGCGGGTCTTGATCGGAAATGGAAGGAGCTAAAAACCAGTAATACAAGTAATATTGCAAGCACTTCGCTTGGCGACGGGACTTATTCGGTAACCTATGATGCTACCACGAAACAAATTCACTCGACCGGAACTGTTAATGGCCTATCAAAAATCGTGGTGGCGGTAGTTCCAAAAATAATCCCGCCTGGCGTCAAAGGAGCTTTCACGTCGGAAGAAAATGCGAGTTTCAGCGGAAATATTCAGGTAGACGGCCGCGATCATGACAACACCGGCGCCTTAACCGGTGCAAGCGGTACTTATGGCGTATCAGCAGGTGGAACGGTTACGCAGTCAGGAAGTTCCGATATCGGAGGAAATGGTTTTGCCCCATCAAGCCCGGCCAATCCGGCAGCAATTCAACAAAATTTAAGCAACTACGAATATTCAACACCTGAGGCCTTATTGGGCGTTACCGTTGGAAGTCTTGACCAATATAAAACATCAACCATGCCATCTCTCCCCATGAGCGGAATTGTTTATTATACGGGGAATTCCGTAATCGCGCCCGATTTTGGTACTTCCTCAAATCCAAGCACAGGAGTATTAATTGTTCACAACGCATCGTCAGACGCTCTTCTGAAAAATATACATGGAACGTTTAAAGGAATTATCATAGCCGACAACGTCGTTCACATTAACGGAACCGCCGATATTATCGGTGCTGTCATTGCAAAAACCTCAACACAAACTACCGGTGATGGATCGGCTACGGTCGCTTTCAGTTCATCGGTATTGTCCAATCTCCCCACGAGTAGCTACTCGCTTGTTTCCTGGGAAGACACACAAAATACTGCTTACACCTATTCATGATAAGAAAGCTTATTTTGATCTTCGCGTTTCTTATCGTAAGTTCCTCTTCAGTGTGGGAAAAAGCTACTTCTTCTGAACAAGAAAATCCGCTCGAAACTGCCAAAAATAAACTCGCCAGTGTTGAAGACCGCATAAAAGCCGTTGATCAATTAAAAGCTTCAGATGATTCTGAAACGATTTCTGTATTAAGTCAAATTATCCGCGATTCGGGGGAACCCATTACGCTGCGCGCTCATGTCATGGAACTTTTATCACAATCCAACAACCAATTGGCTAGTCTGGAATTAAAGAAAATATTGAACGATCCAAGTGCGGCGTCCGAAAATAGAATATTAGCTCTTTACGCTCTATGGAAAAAAGAACCGCAGGGAATGAAAACGGAACTCATGAACCTGGCAAAAAGTGCGAGTGAATCTGCCGACATACGAGTAGCAGCTCTTAATTATCTACGTTCGGATAAAGGAAAATGGCCGCCCCAATTTTGGGAAAATATTTTCTTGAAAAAAGGAAATCCGGCGCCTGTTCGGATTCAAGCCATGAACGGTATGAAAGAACTTGGCCTCATTACACAGCCTGAGATAACGTTAATGCAAATCATCGAAAATCCAACCGAACAAACCGAGCTTAGAAAAGCTGTCATTTTGATCGCTAGTTCAATAACTTCTCAGGAAGTTCTGGAAAAAGCATTGATGTCTGTCCTTTCGAAACCGGAAAATTCTCTTGAAATGAGGCGACTTGCGCTCGACAATCTAGCGTTGAGACCAAACGAAACGCTCCTGCCTCAGTTGAAACAAGTTTTAGCAAAGGAAAATGATCCGATTTTAATAGACGGCTTGAAAACCGTCATCAAAAGCCTGAGTCCAAAGAATTAATAAAATCTTCCCACATCTAACACGCTGAAGCAAATGCCAAAAACTAAAGAAATAGCAGTTTTAGCCAGCGGCGGTTTGGATAGTTCTATTCTGATTTCTTATCTTTTAAAAAACCACGCCATTGTCCAGCCTATCTATATCCAAAACAGCCACATCTGGGAAAAAGCGGAATTGACGGTGCTGAAAAAATTCTTAAAGGCTATCCGCAATCCACGGTTAAAACCGCTTGTTTTGCTCTCCATGCCTACTCAAGACCTCTATCAAACCCATTGGAGCTTAACGGGAAAAAATACTCCGGGCGTTAAATCTCACGACAAAGAGGTGTATTTACCCGGAAAAAATATTTTTTTGGTTGCGAAGGCTTCTGTTTTTTGTGCGCTCAGAAAAATTCCACTACTTGCACTTGGACCACTTAAAACCAATCCGTTTCCTGATGCAAGTTCATCTTTCTTTAAAAATATAGGGCAAGTTTGCTCGCAGGGACTCAATTACAAACTCAAGATTCTGACTCCATTTCTGAATCGTTCAAAAAAAGAAGTAATGAAGTTAGGTTCCCAGCTCCCGCTTGAGCTCACATTTTCTTGCCTTTCCCCAAAAGGGCTTTCTCACTGCGGTAGGTGTAATAAATGCGCGGAACGAAAACGCGCCTTTCGAAATTCAGGAATCATTGACAAAACCCACTATGCCTTTTAATCGAATTGCTATCATCATCCATGCAGGCGCCGGGCTTTACCCCAAGAATTTGGAACGTGTTAAAATTATTCGGGAAAAACTCCGTAAATTTTGTGAACAGGGCTATCGTTTTTTAAAAAATCATTCTGCGCTTGAAACCGCGGTCGAAGTCACCCGATGGCTTGAAAACTGGCCTGAAACCAACGCGGGCACAGGAGCTATACTTCAATCCGACGGTGTTGCTCGTCTAAGTGCTTCTTTGATGGATGGTTACGAAAAGCGGTTTTCTGGTGTAATCAACGTTGAAAAGATTAAAAATCCAATCCTTCTTGCTTCGCGTCTTCAAAAAGAACGCGACCGGATTTTAGCTTCGGAAGGTGCTTTACGCTTCGCCAAAGAAAAAGGATTTAAACTTTTTAATCCGCGCACGAAAGAAAGTATCAAACGCTGGCACGCTTTGCAAAAGAAAAATCATTACGGCACGGTCGGTGTCTGCGCGCTTGATTCAAAAGGCCGCCTCGCCGCGGCAACCTCAACAGGTGGAAAAGGGATGGAGCGTGTAGGGCGTGTGAGTGACTCGGCACTTCCCGCAGGAAACTTTGCCAATAACTATGCCGCAGCTTCTGCAACAGGTATTGGCGAAGAAATTGTGGAAGAAGCTCTTGCGAGTACTTTGGTAACACGCACAACAGACTTGAAAAATTTAGAAAAAAGTTTCGAAGAAACATTTAAGGAAGCAAAGAAAAGAAAACGCAAGTTTGCCGCCATTGGCTTGGACCGCAACGGAAAGATCTTTTGGGCCCACACCACCGAAATCCTTTATTATGCGTCTAAAAATAATTCGGGATTAAGAATTTTTCGGCTGCAATAAAACAATCGTTTCTACATGCTTGGTCTGAGGAAAGAGATCAAGCGGCTGAACTTTGGTAATTGTGAAACGTTCCTGAAGCAATTCTAAGTCGCGGCGAAGAGCGGTAAGCTCGCAAGAAACGTAAATCAATTTGTCGATGGGAAGTTTAATCAAGCATTGAATCACTTCCGGTTTTAAGCCAACGCGCGGCGGATCGACGATCACATGAAGCGGTTTTACAGCTTTTGAAATCAGTTCTGGAAGAAGCGTTTCTACCTTCCCTTCTGAAAATGAGATATTGTTAATTTCATTCTGCTTTGCATTCCTAACTGCCAACTGAACTGCTTCATAACCTTCTTCAATTCCAATCACTTGTTTGTAAGAATCAGCAAGCAAAATACCAAAAAAGCCAACCCCTGAATAAAGATCAAAAAGCGTGCCTTGATATTCAGGTTTCAAAAAAGAACGAACGGTTTCAACGAACGACTCTAAAATCGAAAAATTATTCTGAAAAAAAGAAGACATCGAATAAGAAAAACTTTTCTCGAAAACCTTGCAATCCAATTTCCGCCCGCGATCTATCCTAAGCGACGTTACCACTTCCCCGTCATCGCCAATGCGAAGTACCACTTGGCTGGTATGAAATTTTCTCTCAGGCGGCATTGCTTCAAGTTTCTTAAGTGCTTCGGGCAAAAATTGATTAATTCGCTCGTCCGCAATCGGGCAGGATTCAATGGCAAGAAAAGTCCTTCGATCATGCCCCGTAAATCCGAACTGAAGTTGATCCTGGCGGCGCTTAACTGTCATCGCAACCATGTGGCGGTAATAATAGGGTTTCGGGGAAGGCAGAGTCGGATTAACGGTAAAGGAATGATAAAAATTGAATATGCTTAACGCTTCTTCGACTTGTCTCTTCTTCAATTCCAATTGTACGCTGTAATCTAAATCTTGGAATGCACAACCTCCGCAGGTTCCAAAGTAGGAACATTTGGCTTTCACCTTTTCGTGAGGAGGGATAAGAAGCTGATCGGTCATCCCACCACCTGTTTTAAGCCCGAAGGGTCAGCTTTCTTTGAAAGATCCGCTTTCAGCAGAGAAGACACAGGTGGTGGGATCAAATGAGGCCTAAATTTTTAAATTGATCAATCGTAAGCTTAATGATTTTCCACGTACCCCAAGATAACATAACGGTCAGCACAATAACTACAAGGGTCAAAAGCCATTTCCAAAAGAGGCTGAAGTCCTTTGATTTCCATAAGAACGGCAATCCAAATGGCCCCAGAGTCGCTAACCAAACAACCACACTCCACCATCTCAAATACCACTTTTGCTGTTTTCCAATATTAAATTGCTCTTGAATGGCTTGATCAGAATCCAAAGAAGAGCGCTGATTCATTTTTAAGCGTGTTTCAGTGATGGAGACATTAAATGTTTCAAATGAACGTAAGCAGACCGACCCATCATTTCCAAATGATACCCGCCTTCTAAAACGGAAACGATTCGTTCATGGCCGCTTTCCTGCGCAATTTCCATGGCAATATCAGTAAAGAAACCGTAGGATTCCTCGTTCAGATTCATGTGGGCAAGCGGATCGGCCTCATGCGCATCAAAACCTGAAGAAATCAAAATAAAATCGGGTTTAAATTGAACTGCTTTTGGGTAAAGGATTTCTTTAAAAACATATTGATATTCTTTGTCTCCCGCTCCTGCCGGAAGTGGAATGTTGAGCGTCATTCCTTCGCCCTCTCCGCGGCCGGTTTCATGCTCACTGCCGGTTCCGGGATAATAAGGATATTGGTGAACGCTAAAAAAGAAAACAGAAGGATCTTCTTCGAAAGTGTGCTGGGTACCATTACCGTGATGAACATCCCAATCGATAATTAAAATCCGTTTGAGGCCGTATTTTTTCTGCAAATACTTCGCCGCGATTGCAACATGATTAAAAATGCAAAACCCCAAAGCCCTTTCGCGTTCTGCATGATGACCCGGAGGGCGTACCAAGGCAAAACCATTTCTTACCTTTCCGGCCATTACGGAATCCGCTAATTTCAAAACACCACCTGTCGCTAAAAGAGCAATGTCGAACGATTCGGCAGAAATACATGTATCCACCGTATCCAAGAGATGCTGGCCGCTCGAACATGCCTGCTTAACATGATCAATATATTGTTTGGAATGAACCAATTCGACCCACTTAAGATCGGCGGGCGTAGGATCCAGAAGATGGAGATTGTGGAACAGGTCACTTTCCTTTAAGAATTGATAAATGTGCTCGGCCCGTGCGGGGCGTTCGGGATGATTGTGCCCGGTTTTGTGGTCCTTGAAACGTTCACTATAGACCAGCGCAGTCCTAGGCTTCATAACTAAAGATTATTTTAGACCAAATACAGAAATCTTTCAACGAGCTTAAAGGCAGGCACCTTAACTATTGATGGACTAACAAAATAGGTCAGTTCAAAGGCGGTGTGGTGAGTTGTGGACCATTACTTGAGTTTCATTTTTGAAATGATTTTTGAAAAAAGCTAAAATTTCATCAATAGCTGAAATTTCCTGGTCCGATCTCTGCAACTGATCAAACGACATTCCATTCAATACACCGGGCCAAGCATGACTTCCACCTACAATCGTATAAAGAACAACCTCCGTCCCATTTTTCCCGCTGGTATAACTTTTTCTAATCACATTTCCATGCTGTGCTTTAATCGGTCGAGTAGAACAGTGATTGTGTTTCACCCAAAACTTAATGGCATAAGAAACCGGCTGATCATAATTTTTTTCAGGATCAACACGGCTAACGCCTCCTTTATATAAGACAAATTGATCTGAGGTACCATTAAATGCAATCACAGAAACAGGGTTCGTTGGACGACATTCGGTGAAATCCAAAGCGCCTGCCACAGGAGCAACAGCTGCAACTTCATCCGAAAGTTCGCAGCCGATCCGATAAGCCATAATCCCACCGGCTGAAAACCCGGTCACATAAATTCTATCTGGATCAACCTTGTATTTCCTCTTTAGCGCTTCAATCATGGCACGAATAAAACCAGTGTCGTCAATATTGTGATCACGGCTATAACCACAACAATTCCCTGCGTTCCAGTTAAATGATTGATTCGTTTCGTCGCCTGAACCATCCGGGTAAACTACCATAAATTTTGCCCGATTCGCCTTGTGATTGATATAAAGCGAATTCCTTGCATCGTATGAATCTCCGCCCGAACCATGTAGCACAATGAGAAGCGGCTTTGCAGGTTGGAAACGAAGTCTTAGTGGAATGTGAACAAGATAGGTTCTTTTTTGTCCCTGATAAATCAGTGATTCCTGTCGACCGCCTCTTCTATACAAAAACCTGTGGAGGGCGCGTTGGATTTGAACTTCGTGCTGTTTAGAGAAAAAGTAAAGATAAAGGGTCACAAGTAAAAGCAAAACCAAAATGGCTAAGCGAAGGGGTGAATCAGAGATAGCGGTACTTTTCAATTTCATATATGTGAACACGACAGGAAAAGAAACTAGGTCACTTCAAAACTTCTTGGAAGAAAAAGTTTCATGACAGCTTTAAAATAATAACTGTTATTTTTTATTTTCGATAGATCAGCCCAATCACGGCACCGGCAGCAAGTGCATTCGCAAACGAGGAAGCGAGCCAACCGAGATTAAGAATAAATGGAACCGGCAGGACGACGTACCAAATAAATCCTTGAGAAGCGACGAGCACAACTCCAACAAAGAATCCAAAACGGATTCCTTGGCCAAGGCCTGACTTCTCAGGCTCATAACCTCTTGTATAAAACCACGTCAAAGCAAAAGCAAATAAAAGCTGAGTAACTGTCATCAACCACATCAATTGATTTGCTTCGGGCTTAGGCCTCCAAACAGCTGCAGTTTGCTCATAAAAACTCATTAAAAGACGGCCATGCACAAGAATATCGAGAATAAAAATCACAACAAAAGCGGCAACTGCTGAAAGAATAAATTTTTTCACATTCATAACTTCCCTCCTTTTTTATTTAAAACCATGGCCATCGATGCTGCTTCACTACCGATTAATGGACTGGTGAGTGCGGGGTCTTCAAGCAAGCTGCCGTAGTGGAAAACAACGCAGCCGCGGCTTTCTGCTTTTTCACAAAGTTCAAATTGCTGATCAAATTTCTCATGCGCTTTGACCAACTGGTAAGCCGGAACGGCAATATTTACATTTTTAAAATGTTCAGCCGTTTGTATTTTTGCATCCAAAATATATTTTTCTAAATCGGAAGGTTCAGGCTTATAACACATAAGGGTTATAAAATTGACGGCGCCGCTTTCAAGCCACAACTTCCAATCCTGATAACCTTCATGATAAGCACGGCTGTACGGCATAAGCCCTGTTGTGGAAATTTGAATGTCCGGACGAATCGCGCGTGTTTTTTGAACAAGCAATTTGAGAAAATCCGTTACTTGATCGCGTTTCCAGTCTTTCCAAACTTTACTTTCTTCTTCGATTTTTTTAAGGCCAGACGCTTTCTTAAAACGTTCCATATTCATTTTCGTGTAGCCATAAAAGGGATGTTTGTCCGGATAGCGGATATAATCAAATTGAATGCCGTCCAAGTGAGGATAAGTCCTGAGAATTTCCTCCACCATGGTCGAAAGTTCTTCGCGTACGCGCAAATCTCCGGGTTCAAGAAAGTATTGGTTGTCGATTTTATAACTTTTAAGCCTCCACTTTCTCTTTACATTTCTCGTGAGAATTCCTTTTCCATATTTTTTAAGAAGCGGGGCGTTTTTGTTACCGCTTAGACTTAACAAATTAAGCCAAGCATGCACTTCGAGGCCGGAAGCATGGGCTTCTTTAATCAGAAGCGCAAACGGGTCTTCCCCCACGCTTTTCAAAGAAGATTCATACGGCGTTGAATCCCCTACTTTTGAAGGAAACCATGCTTTGTTGGCACGGTAAATTTGCACAAAGAGAGTGTGCACATTGGCTTTTTTTGAAAAATCAATGAGTTTCTCAATGGCATTGCGGTTTGAAAGCACCGGCGGATCTTGGATGACGGAAATGAAAAGCCCGCGCCTGGGCGGCGAAAGCTGGCTTTTCGCGATCTGCGGAAAAACAAATAGCAGGCACAAGAGGCAGAACAAAACATATTTTTTCATCTGTAATTGTTGTCTCGATCTCGGCTGTTCCTTTCCACTCCGAACAAGAGATTTCTGCCTGACCCTGAAGAATTGCTCCGCTCTTTTGAACCAAACTCGTCTCCAAATTGGTCTCCCGGTCCAGACGGCTGTTGCGAGGTTCGCTGGGGCAAGATATTTTTATACTCGTAAACATTAATAAGCGGCTTACGATAAATATAACTGAGGTCGCGTTGGGGATAATTTCCCGTCGTCAGCATGAGAAGCACAAGAAAGGCCGGAATCCAGCACAAATAAAACGGAAGTCTCGCCGGTTCTGAATAGGAGGCCCAGCCCAACTTACCGGCAAGGCCCATCCAAAAAAGAACAATCATTAAAAGCGGCGGGATAAAATCTAAACCGAGCGACATGGGTGCATCATAAAAGTAAGAACCAATGGCATAGTCCCATCCATAATAGTACGCCGCCCCGTAAAAACAGCACAGGCATCCGCCCGTGAGAAATACCAACATAGGCCACGGATTTCCATGGAAAAAATCCCATAATGCTTCCGCCACATGATCTTCCTCATCCCAATCCATTTCATAATAAGGATCTACCCAATCAAGGAAACAACTGACAAACAATGAAAATGAAGAAAAAGTAGCAAAGGCGGGCGGATAAAGCTCGGCGTCTCCGCCGTATCCGCCGTCAAAAACAAAAGGATGCGAACACGAACATCCGCGCATAAAAAGAAACAACGGCAGAATGGCCAAAAAACAGGGCGTCGCATAAAGCCATTTGAACGGCATGAAACCGCTTAAGACGCCAAAAGAGGTACAAATTAAAGTCCAAAAAAGCAGAATGAAAAGACCGTCCGAAAATTCTCCAAGATTCCAATGAAGCTCAGACAGTAAATAGTAAGGAAAACTATAAAGATCGCGGCCAAAGAGCGGTAAAAATCCGGGAGAAGAAAACGAATGTCCCCATAGCGCAACACCGCCGAGAGCAAGACCAACGAGAAAACCATATAAAATGCCGTATCTTCCGCAACCGGTTTCATCCCATCCCCAGCCCCAACCGAGACGGGAGCTTTCGATATACTCACCGTCAAAATAGTAGCGGGGTGTGGACCAGTGCCTATATGCAAGAAAAAGGAAAGGCAGCCACAACAAGAAAAGTCCGACAGAAAAAAGATAATCCTCTAGCCCGCCGTACCATGGCCAATTCACAGGTTCTGTTTGTTTTGGAGTTTCGCCGCCTTCTGGTTTTTGCGGAGGAGCATGTGGTGGTTCAGATTTGGGAGGCTCTGGATTTTGTGGTGCGGATGGATTGACTTGGGCAGTGGACGGTGTGGTGCCGATTTGAACTGCCGGCAAACCTTCGGTGAGACCTTGAAAGAAAACTTTGTCACCGTACCAGTTCATTCTACCGGTAACTTTGTCTCCTTCTTTAACCTCAACATCTAAAATTTCTCCGGGTTTTAAAGGCCGAGCCCATTCGCCGGGTTCACGAACAATTCTAATTTTCTCAACTCCGCCGGGAACATTGATAGTCTCCCCGGGTTTTGCATGACCCAAATCCTGATATTGTCCATCCGGAGTTTTGTATTGCACGCGAACGGTGATATTTCCATCATTAGTAACTGTTGCAGGCGCAGCCCACAACGCTCCCGCACTACACACAAGGAATAAGATGAATAAGAAAACGATCTTATGTTTCGGCATAACCCCTCCCGGTCGCAATCGGTGCCTCTTAAAGTATCTGTGGATTTGTGAAAAGGTTACGACTGACGGGAATAGATGTCAAGCCGCTTTCTTTTAGATCGAATTGGGAGTACCTTGGCGGATTTTAAACGGCAACTTCACCGCGTTCGCCTGTGCGGATGCGAATCAGTTCGTGAACATCAAAAATAGCGATTTTACCGTCTCCGGGCTGACCCGTTTTGCAAATGTTCGAGATAGTCTGTACAATCGGTTCCACCTCATCATCCGCGACGTAAATCTCGATCTTCGTCTTAGGCAAAAATAGGAAAGCGTCCGGCCTAGTCTGTTGGTTGCCAAAACCTTTCACTTCACTTACGGTCATCCCGCGGATTCCCAAAAGCTTTAATGCTTCTTCCAACTCCGTCATTTTTTTACTCTTGATAATGCACTCAATCTTTTTCACGAGAATACAGCTCCTTTCTCTGCTTAAAATATCGACAAAATTGTCATTAAATTGTCGTTAAAAGGGTGCTTCTTCCCGATGCAAACAGTTAATTCGTTTTGCACCCATAGTCTTTTCTAATTGTGAGGAGCAATGTGCGTGCCAATTGTAAGGAATAAAACCTTGCTGGAAATTTTATGGTCAAATGGATTAAAAAGAGGTATCTTAAAGCTGTGCAGTTTCTTATTAAACACCTTCTTCATACCAAGACGATTGAAGCGACATTTCTCTTTGTCGTCTTTCTTATGCTGTCTCCAACTGTGTCTTTACCTGTTTTGGCCGACACGCGGGAACCCCAAGTACAAGTTGAAGCTAAGCTTGTCGAAGCAAACAGCTCACACACCAGAGATCTTGGAGTTGATTGGAATCATGAAGACAGTTCGCATGGGATCGGCGACATAGACATGGCTCATGTGCGAAGTCTGGATCGGGTAGGACAACTTGGAAATTCCGGCCAGACCGGAAACGTATTTGATTTTAATCCGTTTAACTTTTCCCAAAATTCATCTATACCAACCCCTGTTTTGGAAGAACCTAAGATTCAAACTCAAAACAATGAGCAAGCAAAGGTATCGACGTCGGCCCAGATTCCGGTAATACCCCAGTTGCAAGATTCTGGGATCAACCTTTCAGTCACGCCTCAGATTCAGCCAGATGGTACCATCAGTATGGTGGTCACACCGCAAACCGTTTCCACCGACCAGCCAGTGATGCTGGGGGGCCTGATCCAAGATAATCCGGAGAAAGACAGCAACCAAGTTCCCGCACTTGGGAAGATTCCGCTTTTAGGACGGCTTTTCGGGAACCGCTCGAAAGAATCTGAAAAGAAAAATCTGATGGTCTTTGTAACCCCTACCATCGTCCAACCCTCAGACTCAGACGAATAATCAGGCAGTAATATCCTGCTAGGACGAACGTCCCCTTCGAAGGTTTTCCGGCTTTGTACCTAGTACCTCGACAATGATTTTAAGTGTTACTCGGTACTAGCGGTTGACTAATACCGCTCTATTCTTTTAACGGCCGCCGCTATCCTTACGCTTTGAGAAACACTCTTTGCAATATACCGGACGATCTCCGCTGGGCTTAAAAGGAACTTCACATTCCTTCTGACAGCCTGCGCATGTCGCTTTGTGCATCTCTCTTGGCCGACCGCCGCCAAATCCACCACCGCCACCACCTTGCTGAAATCCCATGCTTCCTCCTTGTTGGTTTCGTTAAACATCTTAAAATTGTGGGTTACTCTACCCTGAATTGTCATTATCGGCAATAAATATACTTTCTCCATCTATCTATCAATTATAGGATCAGGCGATCTTTCTCAAATAAGGTATTTTTTGAATCACGAAAATAGCAAGGAAAGAAAGGGAATAAATAACCACTGCTGTAAGTGGAATCATGTAGATGGGATGCGACATGTCCGCCTTGAGCACAAAACCCCAACGCCCCTTCCCAAGGGCGTCCAGAATCATAGGGTGAATCAGGTAAATGCCAAAACTTGCTTTTGAAAGGTTAACAATGAGATTCTTGAGACCGTGATTCATATGTCTTTCAAGAACCGGCCCAGCATACTTCACGACAATAAAAAAAGACGCAGTATAGAAGATAACGTTAGGTGACATATTGCCATAAAGCAGCATTTGAAATGAATGGAAATGAAGAGACAGGAAATAAGTCCCAAATAAACAGACGGCCAGACCCACAATCCATACGGCCCATGCGTTGAAAATCGACTTTTTTGTGACGTATCGATTGAGAAAATAGCCAAGCACAAAGTAGCCGATAAAGCCTGATGCGGGTTCAACTGGAATTTTGATGTGAACATTTGCATGCGTAAACATCTCGCCAAGTGCCTCTGCAAAAGGCAGGAGTGAACTCACGAAAAACCAAAGCATCAGAAAATAAAAAATGTCCCGTTTTTTTGCTTGAGCAATCAAAATCCGGAATATGGGCGTGACAAGATAAAGCCCTATAATGAGGTAAAGAAACCATAAATGAAAATGAACCGTGTCGCCGGCCACCCACCGGAGCGCTTCGGCAAATCCAAGGTCTGGTTTGTAAAAATGCTTTTTCCAAAGAAGGAAAAGGACAATCCACGCAACAGAAGGAATCGCGATTCGATTAAATCGTTTCCGAAAGAAATCTTTGCAACTCTCTCTTTTGGGAAGAAGCAACGCCCCACTCAGCATGACAAATACAGGAACGGGGCCGCGAATGAGTGAATCATAAATATTCGCCGCCCACCACCAGCTTTTTGGAAATGTGCTCCACTCCGTGATCACATCCGCTGCCACATGAACCAGAATTACCCCGAATACAACCACCGCCCGGAGGAGATCAGCCCAAAACAGATTTTCTTGCTCACCTTTATTCATATAGTCTTTATCGGCCGGCGCTGAGGAATGCCTAATCTCTACGACTTAGCAAGCGCGGAAAGCAATTCTTGATTGGTGGGATATTTTTGAAGCTCTTCAATCAACGTTTTAGCCGCTTCCACCGTTCCAAGACCAGAAAGTACGCGCCGCAATTTTCTCACGCGTTCAAGTTCTTCTGGTTCCAAAAGCAATTCTTCCTTGCGCGTCCCGCTTTTTGCAATGTCAATGGCAGGATAAATCCGGCTGCTTGAAATCTCGCGAGAGAGAAAAATTTCCATATTGCCCGTGCCTTTAAATTCTTCGAAAATAACATCATCCATCCGGCTTCCGGTTTGTACCAAAATCGTTGCGAGGATGGTGAGTGATCCCCCGTTTTCAATTTTACGGGCTGAACCAAAAATTCGGCGCGGCACTTCGAGCGCACGGGCATCCATGCCGCCCGAAAGCGTCCTTCCGCTGGAACGTTGTTCCGCATTATGCACGCGAGAAAGACGTGTGAGTGAATCAATCACCACTAGCACATTCACACCATTGGCAGCTTCGCCGAATACCTGGCGCATCAATTGATCGGCTGTAGCAATGTGGTGATCATAGGTTTCATCTGAGGAAGATGAGCGTACTTCGGCCGGCACGCTGCGCTTGAAATCCGTAATTTCCTCAGGCCGTTCATCAACGAGCAGGCAGTAAAGTTTCATGTCCGGTGAACTTTTGGCCACGGCCTGACAAATGTGTTTAAGAAATGTGGTTTTCCCAGAACCGGGCGGTGCCACAATCAGCCCGCGCTGTCCCATTCCGATCGGACAAATCAAATCCATGACACGCATCGTCAACTCTTTGGAACCGTCTTCAAGTCGGAGACGCGGTGAAGGATCTATGGCGGTGCCAGCCAAGAAACGCTTGCTCCCCTCGTCAACGGATCTTGGGCTGGAAGGTCTCGGGCGGAAGTTTCGACCTCTATCTTGAGGCCTTCTTGGATTGCCGTAAAATCTTATCATTTCACCTTTTCTATACGGATGGCGAAATGTCCCTTTTTATAGATTTGATCACCAAAGACTGAGACGGTTGCGCCTTCCTTGATCAAACTCGGCAAAGGTTTATCCTTCGCCTCAGGCAACAATTCATAGATTTTATTCGTTTTATCATCAATGACAGCAGAAACCACTTTGCCGCTAACGGCAATATCTCTTCCATCTGCTTGAAGCACGGTTGGAAAATTTACAAGCAAGCACAAGCCCATTAATATTGGAAGAACAACGATTCTTTTCATAACATGTCTCCTTTTCTGTTTTTATAATAGGTTTATTTTTCGATTTGGTCGACTAGTTTCTTCTCAAGCTCGGCAATTTGTTTTAGGAGATAAGCTGGCAAGAGATGTTCGTTTTCAAGTTCCTTCTTTGTATTAGCCAAAACTGAAATGAGCCGCTTGATCGCCGAATTCCGGCGCGCCTTCCTGACTTCGCGAGGGTCTTTCACATCACGATCCGAGAGAAGGCGCCTCACATGAGCGCGGACTTCCTTTGGTTCTTTCCCTACTTCTAAAACATCTTCTCGAATATGTTCTAAGTCTTTAGTGGTCAGCAATTTGTTTTTTCTGGCAAGCCTGAGGATATTGACAGCTTCAAAACTCGGTATTTTCCTCAAACTTTCATCTCCCGACGATTGTGACTCAATCACTTTAGGCTCTTCACGCTCTAAAAATTGGTAGGAACGCATCATCTTAAGCGCCGTCAGTGGCTTAATCCTGAGTTCCTTCATACAATAACTGTCGAACTCCAGATAACCCCAATATTTGAACATTTTATTTTTCTGAATTGTATACAGATACTGTCCAAGCTCCATCCAGGACGCCTTATGCCGCCGGGCCACTTCAAGCACTTTCTCTCTTAACTCATCTTGCTCAAGACTTACATTTGTTGCCATTGTTCATTCTCCATCAATGTTCTTAATGATTGATCAATCGCAACTGCATCACCTGCCACAACCTTGAATGTAAAAATATGATATAAGAAAAACAGAAAAATTTAACCTAGGACGTCTGATTGTTTGAGGTACTTTTTTTTGTTCCGCCGAGCAGTTGCCCTAAAAAGTCTGCGACAGCGGTTGTTTGAGTGGGCTGCGTTTTTTGATTCGCCGTATCAGGTTGGGCGCCTGATTCTTTTCGGCCTAGTTTTTTCTGAACCAAACTTTCTACCCATTCCGTGGTCTTGGTAATGGCTAATTTGGAAGCGACATAACCCAAATCTGGTAAGACTTTCACATGAGGCAAGATCCCTGATGCACTCACGGGAATTTCGATTTGGCCTTGGGCATCCGTGAGATAACTCAATTCATTGACGCTTTTGATCATTGCTTTCGATAAATCGGGGTCGATCGAAAGTACGGTTTGCGCCTGAAGACCTCCGTTTAAGGTAACGTTTGCCGCACCTCTAAGTCCAAAAGTATCAGCCGCAACCACGGCCTGCGGGATATGGAGAACGCCGGCTGAAATTGAAAATGGAATATTGATCGGGTTGAGAAACGTATCTTTCGCGTTCAATTTTTCTTCATAACTTTGGGGAAGTTCCGACTGAAGTTTTTCCACCAAACGCGGAATCAGCGAAAGACTATTAAACACTTCGCGGACCATATTAAAGTTACGAATCACGCCCTTTCCGATGCTCAGCTGACCCTGGCCTTGAAGGCTTCGGGTTATACTAGTTTGGGCCATGCCCGCAAAAGAACCTTGAAATGTCACGGAACTCCGTCCTTCCAGATACGGTTCAGATGAACTGGTGGGAGGAATGAGTTCGTTAAGATCCATACCTATAAGCGATATGCGAAATGAAGCTGTTGGCTGAGCCATGACATCCGTAAATGTTCCGGAACCGGCAATGTCTCCTCCCGCAAATTTCGCAGAGAAACCCTGAATCGTAAGAGTCGTGCCTGAAATCTGAGCTTCCAGCTTTATATTGTCGAGCGGCTGGCCCAAGGCAGACTCAAAATATCTTCCATTGGTCAATGAAATTTGAGCGGCGAGTTGCTCCATATCGAAAGCGCTTACATCAAGCGGTCTCGTAAGCTCAATCACCAAAGACCCTTCAAGTCTTGGGTTTTTTACCTCTCCGCCGAGCGCTTGAGCTAAGTATTCCGGCTTGATCTGGCTCAGTTCAGTTGCAAGGCGCAATTTTTTAATCGTAAACGTCTGGCTTTTTGCTGAAAAAAATGCGGCGCCGTCCAATGTTGCATTATGTTTGTCGCTTAAAAAAGCGGCCTGGGCTTTGATGGGTATATCTTGATTGATTGAAACGTCTTGAATTTTTAAATCAATGTTCCGGATGAACCATTCTGCGGGCCTCACTTGAGTTTCATCGCGGTATGAAACACTTCCATCTTCAAGGCTCACTTCGTGAACTAAAAAAGACAAGGCGGCTTCCGCAACAGCAGGGTTGCTTTTTTTCGAAGCAGCCATTGAAGGTGCGGCGGAACTTGCCGGCGGCCCAGCATCAAACCCGGAGAGCTGGCCATTGCGCTTTTTGACAAGTTCAAGATGCGGAGTTCGAATAACAACGGAACCAACTCTGATTTTGCGCTGAAGCAGCGGCCAAAAATCAAGACGCGCATCCGCCGAGTCTAAAGTCAGCAAAGGCTTTGTCTGCGCTGTCCTGCCTGAATAAAGACTCACCTGTTCAAGCCTTAAGGCAAAAGCACCCTGCCACGTAAGGGAAATTTTCCCGAGATCGATTTTCTTTCCGATGGATTGGCTCAGGTGCTCTTCAAGAATGGGGCGCAATTGATTCACATCGTAGGTAAACACAAAAATACCAAAAGCAATAGCGGCGAGAAGAACGAGGCCTATTAAAATTAAAACGAATTTTTTCATATTGGAAGCTTCATTATAGCAAACTCGGCGGGAAGAAGAAACACCTGAGGACGCGCGTCTTAAAAACACATTAAAAACAGAAACGTTATGAAGCGCCTGAAATTCAATTGCTAATTATCTGAGGGACTGAAAAATATTCCGACTCCTCACCGTCTGCCCTTTGAGGCTAGGATGAACCAATTGAAAAACTCCCCCGAAGGCTCAATAATCTCCTCCGCCCGGACCATGGTGGTGATGGTGGCCTTCGCTTCCTCCCGATGATTGAGGCTGAGATCCTCTATTTGATTCTTGCATGGAACGAGCATCCACACCTGGACCGCCGGATCCGCCACCCATGAATCCTCCCACGCCTACACCGTCAGCGGTGGCAAAAGGATCATTTCCTTTATTTTCGTTTTTCTCGATCAATGGGTCTCCTTCCTCGCCTGTACCGAATTTTTCTATCTGTTCTTTTCTCCGCCTGATAACATCGGCTAAGCTTGGAGGCTCCTTAGGTGGAGGTTGATTGGATCTGGATCTTCTTCCGCCAAAAAAATTAGAAAAAAAACCGCTGGAACTATTGCCTTGATCTGGTGGCGTGTCTGGTTCGCGGGGCGGCGGCGGTATATAGTCGTCATCCGCAGCGTGTTCCGTTTGGTACTTACGGTCTCTGAGAGTGTCCCTGAGACTCTTCCCGCTTGTTCCACCACCAAAAAAATTAGAAAAAAATCCTCCGCGGGAAGCCGGTGGTGGGCTCGGAGGTGCGTCTGATCCTTGGGACGGTGGGGGTATATCGTTTCCATTTATGACAGCATCTATTTGTTCCTGTCGCTTCTTGGCGGCATTTTGGAATCCTCCGAAGAGCCATCCCAAAAAGGGAGAGGTAGGAGAAGATTTTTGAAGGTCGGGCGCTTTCCTGACGGTAACATCCTCCGGCCCGGTTCGGTAATCAACCGGATCTTGCTCAGTGTCAAGGCCGGAAGCCTCCGAAAAACTTGCTTTCATAGGAGCTCCATCCGAAGCATTTTGAGATTTATCATCCGCCGAAAGAGAAACGGATCTTACGAGAAAACTAAGCGGCAAGCTTAGAGCTAAAATGAGGAGGCGTTTTCTCATAGGCAATTGATTTTCATCGCCGTTCAGAGGCGCCCTATTATTCTTTTATTCGTACTATTTTCCTGTATTCTTTGCTGAACTGCTCCAGCGGCTTGCTTCCATAATCGGCAAGTTAGCCTCGGTCGGAATATAAACCACTTGTTTTTCGTTGGTCTGAAGCCCTTCGATCCACCGGTAGCGTAAATAATTTTCATTGACGCTATCGGCAATAATTTTGTTGCTCTTGGCCACACCTTCGGCGCGGGCCACCGCAATTTCAGCGTCTTTTTTGGCCTTTTGAAGTTCAAATTCTTTTTGAAGCGCTTCCTGCTCCGTTTTTAATTTGATTTCAATGCTTTGAGAAAATGCAGCAGGCAGACGGACATCTCTGAGTAGCACATCTTGAATGAGAACGCCGCGGTCTTCCAGTTTGCCTTTTAGAAAATCGAGAATTTTTTGTCCGATTTCAGAACGGCCTTCCTTACTATAAAGCGCTTTTACCTGATATCCGCTCACCACATTCCGAATTGATTCACGGACGTAAGGTTCCAGGACGGTTTGCTCGAAATTGGGCCCGATCGTTTTACGGACGAGCACGGCTCTGTCTTTGGGGATATTGAATAAAACTGAAACGTCAAGCTGTGCAATTAAACCCTCAGAGGATGGGACGCTGGCCGTCTCTTTAATCTCCTGAGTCTTCACGTTCCATACTTCAATCCAAGTAAAGAGCGGAAAATAAACGTGCCACCCGGTTCCCAGCTGTTGGTCTTTAATTTTTCCGAAATCTGCTTTTACGCCGGTTTGCCCGTCTTCAATCACCGCAACCCCGCAGCCGGATAATCCCGCCCCAATGAGTGTGGCGGCTATAATAAGAACATATACATATTTTGTCTTCACTGTATTCTCCTTTTAACTTAATTGAGCAAACAATCACATTTTTTCTTTTTTAAAATTTGGATTTGTTCGCGTTTGGTATTCACAAAAACCGTTTGCCTAGAATTTCCTTTTGACAACCGTTTAACGAGAGGCGTTTTGTGCCGGTAATCGCGCCTCGCCATTTCAAGTACCAGCAAATCGTGCCTCAAGTATAACGCTTTTAACTTCCCCTTCCAACGCAAAGTTTCCGGATGCCGGGAATAACCTTTTTTGCTTTTTGTCAGAATGGACCAGCCAGATCGTATGAAACTCGCGATGTTCTCCCAAAAGATGTTCACGACATAACTTTTTCGGCGGGAGATCCCAGACTCTCATTTTGAGCTACTCGGTGTTTTTCAACGGCTTTCGAAATTCCTCGAAGCATGCCTTGGAATACAACTTGATGGAGCGGTGCCACGAGATACCAATAAAGAATACCCATCAGGCCGCGCGGGATGAAACGCGCGGTTTGAGAAAGTTCTGTTGTTTCATCACCTATTTTTTTGATTTGAAAATCCAAGATGGCGGACCCTGGTAGTTTCATTTCCGCAAGAAGCGTAAGACGTTTCTTGGGCTCCGCTTTTTCAACACGCCAAAAATCAATAGCATCGCCCTGGTTGAGTTCGCGGGAATGAGTCCTTCCTTTCCGCATTCCAACTCCTCCTACTAGCCGATCTAAAAATCCACGAAGCTCCCAAAGCCAATCGGCATAATACCAGCCTGTTTTCCCCCCGATTCGTTGGAGAGGTTTCCAAACTTGATCGGAGGTCGCCTTTAAAATAATGGATCTTTTATCTTCAAAGCACGTCCCTCCGGCCCACGGGGGATCGCCGGGCACGCTCCATTCGGGAGGCAAAAGAGCGCTTTCCTCTTGAATACCTAAGAGCCTGTTTTGGAACTCACCTAAAGCAAGTTGAATGGCTTCTCTTGCGCTAAGCAGTCTCTGAGGAATCAACTCTCGAATGCGATTCTCATGGCAAACCACTCGATTCCTGAGGCCTTCAGCAAGCGGCCGTGCAAGCGAGGCATGAATGGGAGTTACCAAATGAATCCAATAAGAACTGAGGCGGGGAGTTAAAACAGGAACGGGAATTACTAAACGTTTTGGAAGCTTTGCTTCTTCGGCATAAAGCCCCATCAATTGCCTATAAGTCAAAACCTCGTCTGCGCCAATATCAAATGTCTCTCCGGCCGTTTCCGGCACTTCAAGACAACCAACCAGATATTCAAGCGCATTTCGAATAGCAATAGGTTGACATTCCGTACTTACCCACCTGGGCGTTATCATGATGGGTAACCGTTCAACTAAATAACGAAGAATTTCAAAAGAAGCGCTTCCTGATCCGATAATCATAGCGGCCCGGAATATCGTTGTCGGAACCTTGCCTGATTTTAAAATTGTTTCAACTTCACGCCGCGATTTCAAATGTTTGCTTAAATTTTTTGAATCCTCACCCAAACCCGCAAGATAAATCAAACGGCCTACGGATGCTTCTTCGGCGGCCCAAACCATATTCTCGGCTGCTTTCTTGTCCGTTTCTTCGAAATATTTCTCACCCGGCCTCATGGAATGAACAAGGTAATAGACGACTCCGCAATCATCACAAGCGTGTTTCAAAGAATCGCGATCGAGTACATCCATTGAAATAAATGCAAGACGAGGATCTTTTGGAAGGAATTGACTTAATTTATCAATAGACCTTGCTCCGGCACGGACTCGATAACCACGTTCAAGAAGTCTCAGGATAAGCCTCTTGCCGACGTAACCCGTTGCACCGATGACAAGAATTGGTTGATTTTGAGACATATGGAAAAGAAAACGTTATCGGTTGAGATCGTTAAATCATGATCTTAAGAAAAGCGACAAAAATTTAATGAAGTCCTCGTCCTTAGCGCTTGAAACCAATGTTTCAAGCACCATCGGCGAAGATTAGTGAAATCTTCGTCCTCAGGAGGGCAGTTCGGTACGGCCCATCAAGTATTCATCGATCGCGCGGGCACAGCCGCGGCCTTCGTTGATCGCCCAAACGACAAGGCTTTGGCCCCGGCGGGCATCCCCTGCCGCGAAAATACTTTTGACATTCGTGGCATATTTTCCGTACTCAGCTTTAGCATTGGAACGTTCATCCTTTTCCACCCCAAGCTGATTGAGAACGATTTCCTCAGGTCCTAAAAATCCCATGGCGAGAAGCACAAGTTGAGCCGGCAGAATTTTTTCAGTTCCTTCAAGCTGCTTCAACACAAATTTTCCGTTAGCATCTTTTTGCCATTCCACACGAATGATTTCAACCTGCTTCACATGACCCGTTTCATCTCCAATAAACCGTTTTACGGTTGTCAAATATTGGCGAGGATCAGCCCCAAATACGGCAGCTGCTTCTTCCTGGCCATAATCCATTTTGTAAACCTTAGGCCACTGCGGCCATGGATTGTCCGGCTGGCGCGAATCGGGCGGTTTTGGAAGAATCTCAAGTTGAATCAGACTTTTGCATTTATGCCGCATCGAGGTCGCAACACAGTCGGTTCCCGTATCACCACCGCCGATCACAATAACGTCTTTCCCTTCGGCGGAAACGAAATTTCCATTCTTCCGGCCATCGAGCAAACTCTTGGTATTCGCAGTAAGAAACGAAACAGCAAAATGAACCCCTTTTAGATTGCGACCTTCGACCGGAAGATCTCGCGGTTTGGTCGCACCTGTACAAATAGCGACGGCGTCAAATTCTTTAAGAAGTTTATCTGCGGGATAATTTTTTCCGATTTCGGTATTGGTGACAAATTTCACGCCTTCTTCGGTAAGTAAATCTACACGGCGCTGGACGACTTGTTTGTCCAGGTGCGGATTCGGAATTCCATACATGAGGAGCCCGCCGATCCGGTCCGCGCGTTCAAAAACAGTGATTAAATGCCCTGCTTTATTGAGCTGTGCCGCACAAGCAAGACCTGCGGGACCTGAACCCACCACTGCTACTTTTTTTCCGGTGCGTTTCTCGGGCGGCTCTGCGGTCACCCAACCCTCTTCAAAGCCTTTATCAATAATGGAACATTCGATATTTTTAATCGTCACGGGCGGTTCGTTAATCCCAAGCACACAGGATCCTTCGCAAGGCGCGGGACAAATGCGGCCTGTGAATTCCGGGAAATTATTTGTTTTATGAAGACGTTCAAGTGCTTCGCGCCAAAGCCCACGGTAGACGAGATCATTCCATTCGGGGATTAAATTATTGACCGGACATCCTGAAGCCATTCCGGCGAGAAGTGTACCGTTATGACAAAACGGAATTCCGCAATCCATACAGCGCGCGCCCTGAGCCTGAAGTTTATCTTCAGGCATATGGATGTGGTATTCATCCCAATCGTTGATTCGTTCTTTGGGCAAACGCTCTTTGGGTAGTTCGCGAAGAATCTCCTTGAATCCGGTAGGTTTACCCATGATCTTGTAACTCCAATGAGGCTTAGTTGCCGCCTACGCGAGCCAAGTCTCGCGCGTTCTCTTCAAAAGCGGCCATAATTGCGTCATCACCACTAAGACCTGCGCTCTTGACCCGTTCGAGCGCTTGGAGCACTCGCTTGTAATCTTTCGGCAGGACTTTAACAAATTTAGGCACCATCTCATCCCACAGATCGAGAATTTGTTTTCCCCGTTTGCTCCTTGTGTATTGGACATAGCGTTCAATCATGCTGCGGACTGTTTTAATTTCTTCTGGCTGCTCCAAACGTTCTAGTTCAACCATTTGTTTGTTGCAACGCGTCGGAAAATCGCCGGCGACATCTAAAATATAAGCAACGCCGCCCGACATTCCGGCAGCAAAATTTCGCCCGGTCGCCCCCAACACCACCACGCGGCCGCCCGTCATATATTCGCAACCGTGGTCACCAACAGCTTCAACCACTGCATTAACACCGCTATTCCGCACACAGAAACGTTCGCCGGCCATTCCGTGCACATAAGCTTCACCCATCGTTGCGCCATAGAATGCAACGTTTCCGATGATAATATTTTCCTCAGGAACAAACGTAGCTTCTTTATGCGGATAAACGATGAGCTTGCCTCCCGAAAGGCCTTTGCCGAAATAATCGTTGGCATCGCCCTCAAGTTCAAGCGTCATTCCACGCGGAACAAAAGCGCCGAAGCTTTGTCCGGCAGATCCTTTGAATTTTAAATGAATCGTGTCCTCCGGAAGTCCTTCGGGACCGTACTTCCGAGTTAATTCACTTCCGAGAATGGTTCCGACCACGCGATTCGTATTTTTAATCGGAAGCGACACGCTTACTTTTTGGCGTTTCGCAAGAGCAGGCTCGCACAATTTAAGCAAGGTGGTGTTATCAAGCGCTTTATCTAAACCGTGATCCTGCGGAATCTGGCAATAACGGCCCACTTCAGGGCCTGCTTCAGGTCGATAAAGAATGGCTGAGAAATCCAAACCTTTTGCCTTCCAATGATCGACCGCTTTTTTCGGATTAAGCCGGTCTGTACGTCCGATCATTTCATTGAGCGTCTTAAACCCAAGTTGGGCCATAATTTCGCGCAATTCCTGCGCAATAAAATTCATGAAGTTTACGGCATGCTCGGGATCACCCGTAAATTTTTTACGCAGCTCCGGATCCTGCGTTGCTACGCCGACCGGGCACGTATTCAAATGACAGACCCGCATCATAATGCAACCTAGCGCAACGAGCGGCGCCGTTGCAAAACCAAATTCTTCAGCACCTAAAAGTGCGGCAACCGCGACATCTCGGCCGGTTTTAAGCTGACCGTCCGTTTCCACCGCAATGCGACTTCGCAAATTATTTAGGACAAGAGTTTGGTGAGTTTCGGCAAGCCCTAATTCCCATGGAATCCCTGCATGTTTAATGCTCGACTGAGGCGACGCGCCTGTTCCGCCGTCGTAACCTGAAATTAAGACAACGTCCGCGTGCGCTTTCGCCACTCCAGCAGCAATCGTCCCCACACCCACTTCGGCAACCAGTTTCACGCTGATTCGCGCATGATGGTTTGAATTTTTAAGATCATGAATCAATTCCGCAAGATCTTCGATGGAATAAATATCATGGTGCGGCGGAGGTGAAATGAGTCCCACGCCCGGTGTTGAAAGACGGACTTTGGCAATCCAAGGATAGACTTTCGCCCCAGGAAGCTGACCGCCTTCACCCGGCTTTGCGCCTTGCGCTATTTTAATTTGAAGTTCTTTTGCCATCACGAGATATTGACTCGTCACACCAAAACGGCCGGAAGCGACCTGCTTAATCGCACTGTTCCGTGAATCACCATTCGGATCAAGTTTGTAACGGGCTGGATCCTCTCCACCTTCACCGGTATTGCTTTTTCCTCCGAGCCGGTTCATGGCAATCGCAAGGCTTTCGTGCGCTTCCTTGCTAATAGAACCGTAGGACATCGCCCCTGTTTTGAAACGCTTTACAATGGCTTCAACCGATTCCACTTCTTCAATTGGAATTGGTTTTTGGTTGGCTTTAAATTCAAGAAGCCCGCGGAGCGTACAATAATGTTCTGATTGTTCATCCACAGCTTTGGAATATTCTTTGAAGACTTTGTAGTTATTCGTACGGACGGCGAGCTGCAACTTGTGCACGGTTTCAGGATTAAACAAATGATATTCACCATCTTTTCGCCATTGATATTGGCCGCCGGGGTCCAGCGTACGGCCATTGACGCTTCGGTCCGGAAATGCGTGACGATGGCGAAGCTCCACTTCCTTTGCAATCTGATCAAGGCTTGCGCCTTCAATCCGCGAAGCCGTCCAAGTAAAATATTTGTTGATCATATCGTGATTAAGGCCGATGGCTTCAAAAATTTGTGCGCCGCGGTAACTTTGAATCGTTGAAATTCCCATCTTAGACATCGTTTTCACAACACCTTTGGCTACCGCTTTCGCATAATTTTTCACAGCAGTCTTGTGATCAATGTCTTTCAAAATTCCCTGACGAATCATGTCATCGAGTGTCTCGAATGCTAAATAAGGATTAATTGCTCCTGCGCCATATCCAATTAAAAGCGCATAATGGTGAATTTCTCGCGGCTCACCGGATTCCAATACAAGGCCTACTTTTGTGCGCGTGCCTTCACGGATTAAATGATGATGGAGTCCCGAAACCGCCAAAAGAGCGGGGATTGCGGCATGATCTTTATCAATTCCGCGGTCTGAGAGGATAATAATATTCACACCCTGTTTAATCGCAGAACTTGCCTTTTCAAAAATTTTCTCGAGAGTCCCGTCTAATTCTTTTCCGCTGCCCCCAACTTTATAAAGAATCGGGATCGTTACGGATTTAAAATCAGGATGATTCACATGGCGAAGTTTTTCAAACTCTTCATTCGTCAAAATCGGGCTTTTGAGTTTGACCTGCCGCGCACTTTTCGGCTCAGGTTGAAGCAAATTACGTTCGGGACCAATGGTGGTTTCGGTCGACGTAATAATTTCCTCGCGAATGCAGTCAATCGGCGGATTGGTTACCTGAGCAAACAGCTGTTTGAAATAATTGTAAAGAAGCTGAGACCGGTTCGATAAAACCGCAAGGGGCGTATCGGTTCCCATGGAACCTACGGGTTCAACACCGTCCTTGCCCATCGGCGCCATAATAATTTTCAAATCCTCAAAGGTATAACCGAATGCCTGCTGGCGCATAATCACCGTTTTGTGGTCGGGTTCATGAACATGCGGTGCATCAGGCAGTTTCTCGAGTGAAACCAAATTTTCATTAAGCCACACGCGGTAAGGATGTTCCATTGAAATTTTCTTTTTTAACTCTTCATCCGCAACAATCCGGCCTTCCTCCGTATCGATTAAAAACATTCGTCCGGGCTGGAGTCTTCCTTTTTGCAAGATTCGATCGGGCGGAATATCAAGAACGCCCACCTCAGAAGCCATGACGACCAAATCATCTTTCGTCACATAGTAACGCGAAGGCCTTAAACCATTTCGATCGAGTACAGCACCAATTTTAACGCCATCAGTAAACGCAATTGAAGCGGGTCCGTCCCACGGCTCCATGAGTGAAGCATGGAATTCATAAAACGCTTTCTTTTCATCGCTCATGCTCTCATGGTTGGACCAAGGCTCCGGAATCATCATCATCACGGCGTGAGGAAGCGAGCGGCCGCCCAAAACTAAAAATTCAAGGCAGTTATCAAACATGGCTGAATCGCTTCCTTCTTGATCGATCACAGGAAGGACTTTTTTGATGTCGTCTTTAAATAAGTCGGATGCGCACATGGCTTGGCGCGCATGCATCCAGTTCACATTGCCGCGGAGTGTATTGATCTCGCCGTTATGCGCAATATACCGGTAAGGATGAGCTCGTTCCCAGCTTGGAAACGTATTCGTACTGAAACGGGAATGAACCAGGGCAAGCGCTGAATCCACGCGAGGATCTTCAAGTTCAGGGAAAAAGGGTTCTACTTGCTCAGACATCAACATTCCCTTATAAATAATCGTCTTATAGGAAAGGCTCAAAATATAAAAATATTTTCCGCCTTTGATTTTTGAAAAACGAATGGTGTTTTCTGCGCGGCGGCGAATGACGTAGAGTTTGCGTTCAAATGCCATGTCATCCTGAAGTTTGGAACTACGACCGATGAACGCTTGCCTCACAAACGGTTCGGAAGCTTTCGCGGTATTGCCCAAAGAAGAATCGTTGGTGAGAACAGTGCGCCATCCCAGAAAATGCTGGCCTTCTTCTTTGACGATTTGCTCGAAAAGTTTCTCGCAATTCTTCCGCTCCTCTAGATTGGGTGGAAGATAAATCATGCCGACGCCATATTCTTTCGGTGAAGGAAGTTTGACACCTTCTTTTGAGGAGGCTTCTTTTAAAAATAAGTGGGGAACTTGCAGAAGAATTCCCGCGCCGTCACCTGTGTTGGCTTCACAGCCGCAGGCGCCACGGTGACGAAGATTAAGAAGCACGGTAAGTGCCTGCTTTACGATTTGATGGGACTTCTTCCCTTTGACGTTGACCACAAAACCAACGCCGCAAGAATCATGTTCAAATCGCGGATCGTAAAGTCCTTGGGCTTTGGGTGCCCTATGTTTTTCGCAAATCTGATTCATTGAGATTGACCTGAACCGTAAATGTATTCTTTTAAATAATGGATCTCATATTGGGAATCCTCAATCACTGATTTCACAATGTCGCCAATCGATACAATTCCTTGTAATTTCCCGCCCGCTACCACAGGAATATGCCTCACTCGTTTTTGAGTCATCACACCCATGATATAACTCGTCTCATCTTCGGGAGAGCCGATGATCACCTCTTTGGTCATCAATTTATTCACAGGCATCGCATCTAGTTCTTTATTATTCTGAAAACAACCGCGCACGATGTCACGTTCTGAAATAATTCCGATAATTCCGCCCTTGTCATCCAAAACAAGTAAAGCACCGATTTTTTGATTGACCAGAACCTGCAGTGCATCGCGAACCGATTGATTTGCTTTCACCGTCCAAACTTTAGAACCTTTTGCTTTAAGGATGTCTTTTAGTTTCATCTTTAGTTTCCCTCCAGTTTGAAACCAGAACAAGAAACGATTTTAAGGATTACTTCCTCAATCACCCGATTCGGTGTTGAAGCACCGGCCGTAACACCAATTCTTGTTTTTCCTTGAGGCAACCAATTCCGGCTCACAACGATTTCCGAAGTGTGCGCCGGTTTGTGCTGGATTTCATATTTCGAAATAATCTCATCTGCATCCCGTACATGAAAAGCGGAACAGAACTCAGAAGAAATCTCGCATAAATGTCCCGTATTGCTTGAGTTGTAGCCACCTACTACAACCATTAAATCAACTCCGGAGCGTGCCAGCTTCAAAATGGCATCCTGCCGGTCTTGAGTGGCGCTGCAAATCGTATCAAAATGACGAAAGTGTTGCGGAAGCTCCTCAGCTCCGTAACGATCGCGCATAGCACCTTGAACCATCTCGGCGATTTCAAGAGATTCACTTGAAAGCATCGTCGTTTGATTGGCGCAACCCACTCGAACCAAATCACGCTCCGGATAAAATCCCGAAGAAGCGGTCTTGGCGAACTCTTTTAGGAGATCTTCAGGCCTCATCTTCCCAAGAATGAAACTGCAAACTTTTTTGGCTTGATCTTTATCTTTCACAACTAAAAATTTTCCATTGGGATATTGTGTGGCGCGAGAACTGGTAGCTTGCGTTTCCTCATGATCGAATTTGCCGTGAATAATTGAGGTGAAACCATCTTGAGCATATTTTTCAACGCGCCGCCACACCGCTACGACCGATCCACAAGTTGTATCTACCAAAAGAGCGCCTTTTGATTTTAAAATTTCAAGCTCGCGAGTTGGCGTTCCAAACGCTGGAATCAAAACCACGTCTTCTTTTGTAATTGAATCCAGCGAATGCACATTTTCGTTTGATGGACTGTCGTTCTGACTTCCTTTCAAAAATTCAATGCCGAGCTCTTTGAGCTTTGCATTTACTCTCGGATTATGAATGATTTCGCTCGTCAAATAAATCTTCCGCTCTGGAAACCGTTTCCGCGTTTCATAAGCCAAATCCACAGCGCGGTCCACGCCGTAACAGAATCCAAATTCTTGAGCCAAACAGATCGTAAGATCACCGGCCTCAAGCTCATAATTGGAAAGTTTAATCTTTTCAATCAAAGAGCTGTGGTAACTAGCTTCGAGAAGCGGCAAAATCTCTTGCTTAAGCCCAAAACCTCTTCTGATTATTGTCTCTCCTTGTTCCATAAGCCCTTTAGTATACTGAATTTCCAACTTAAAGTCTAATTTTTATCGGAATTAAGAGAGAGTGATATTCGAATGAAAAATGTCGTAAATCATTTATTTATATTACTTTACAAGAAGTGGGTAAAACAGGACGGCTAACCCAAGGAAAGCGAAATAGCCTACCACATCGGTAACAGTGGTAAGAATAATATTGGAGGATTGGGCAGGATCCTGACCAAGCGCTTTCATTAAAATCGGAATTCCCGCTCCAGCTATTCCGGCAGACACCATGTTAATCACCATTCCGACAGCAATCACAACTCCTAAAAACATATTTCCATTCCAAAACCAAGCAACCACCCCAGCTACAACACCCATCGCAACCCCATTAATCAAGCCTAGCAGCGCTTCTTTGATAATTACTTTTCGCGCTACCCGCGGTTCCACTTCCCGCAAGACCAATCCCCGTATGACAACAGCAAGTGATTGGGCTCCGGCATTACCGCCTTGAGAAGCAATGATAGGCATGAAAATCGCGAGAGCGGTTAACTTGGCAATCACTCCTTGAAAAAGTGCGATAACGGAAGCGGCGAGAAAAGCCGTTGCCAAATTGATATTAAGCCAGAGCAAGCGTTTCTTCATGGAAAACATAATCGGCGAAAATACGCGTTCATCGCCACCTGCACCAAACATTTTTTGAATATCTTCCGTTGCTTCTTCCTGAGCAGAAGCAATGAGCTCATCTGTACGAATCGTACCCAATAGATGATTATTTTTATCCACCACGGGGACCGAAATAAACGAACGGCCGCCTAATGCTTGAATCACTTTTTCGCGATCCATGCTCGCTTCGACACAAAACACTTTAGGAATCATCACGGAATCAAGCAGGGCTCCTTCATCCGCCAAAAGAAGTTCCCTCATATTTAGAACTCCTTTCAAACTATTATTTGAATCCGTAACGTAAAAATAATTTAAAGCGGTTCCCTTTTGCGCCATGGATCGTAACTTTCGAATGGCTTCACCCACTTGCATCTTTTCGTTAAAAGCCACAACATTGGGCGTCATAATGCGCCCTGCCGTATCCTCCGGATAGGTAATCAACTTACGGATTTGGTCTGCCTGCGCCGGGCCAATCTGCTCCAGAAGTTTTTCGCGCTCTTCTTGGCGTTGAATACACAAAACAAGTTCAGCGGCACGTGGCACAGTCATTTTTCCAAAGATCTGAACTGCAATTTCATCTGGTAGATTAGATAAAAGATTGGAAGCGAAATGTGGCTCTAAGGAATTAAAAGCGCGGGAAGAAAGTTCTGGCGAGACACTTTTTAAAATAACAACTGCTTCTTCTTCGCTAAGCGACTCCAAACTGTGCGCTGCGTCGGTAGGATTTAGCTCGAAGAATTTTTTAATAATCGAAACTGTGGAATCTTCTGGCACCATAGCGATAATGAATTATAGCATGCGAACGGTTTTGGAAATCATTTTTCCTGCTTGTTTTAAGTCTGAAGGTTTGTGAACATCAGAAATGAAATTGGCTTCAAACTGAGAAGGAGCCATATAAATTCCAGCTGCCAGGAGTCTGTGAAAATACCGGGCAAACCGTTTTACGTTGGAATACTTTGCAGTACGAAAATCCGTAACGGGACGTTCTGTGAAAAAAAGAGTAAAACAAGAACCGATCCGGTTCAGCGTAACAGGAATGGCATATTTTTTTATCTCTGAATTAAGAAATTCATAAAAGCGTTCGCTTTTTGAATTAAGTTTCTTGTAAAAACCATGGCTGCGAAGTTGCTTTAAAGTAGTAATTCCTGCTGCTGTTGCAATTGGATTTCCTGATAGAGTCCCCGCTTGATACACATCCCCCTCTGGAGCTAGATGATTCATTAATTCTTTCCGGCCGCCAAAAGCTCCAATTGGAAGACCGCCGCCTAGAATTTTCCCAAGACAAGTTAAGTCTGGATGGACTCCAAATTTTTCTTGAGCACCACCAAAAGCAATTCGAAATCCCGTAATGACTTCGTCAAAAATTAAAACGACACCGTAGCGTTTCGTAAGAGCTCGAACTTTTTCTAAATAACCCTTTTTCGGCAAAACAACACCCATGTTAGCGGGTACCGGCTCTAAAATAAAACAGGCAATCTCACGAGCATGCTTCTTAAGGATTTGTTCAAGTGTTTCAGGATCGTTATAAGGAATCGAATAGGTAAGTTTTGCGAGATCTTCCGGAACCCCACGTGAATCAGCAACACCAAAGGTTGCTACACCAGAACCGGCTTGTACCAGCAAGGAATCTGCGTGGCCATGATAACCACCGTCACATTTAATAATTTTCTTTCTGCCGGTTGCTCCGCGCGCTAGGCGAATCGCGCTCATGACAGCTTCGGTACCTGAGGAAACCAAACGTACTTTTTGAATGGAAGGAAACGCGGCTTGAATCAATTCTGCAAGCTCAACTTCATTTTCAGTAGGAGCGCCAAAACTAGTTCCCTTTTTAGCCTGATCAGAGACTGCTTTCATAACCTTGCGATCAGCATGGCCCAAAATTAAAGGCCCCCAAGACATCATAAAATCAAGATAGCGATTGCCGTCCACATCCCAAACAAAAGGGCCTTTACCCCTTTGAATAAATTTTGGAACTCCGCCGACCGCACGAAAAGCCCGTACCGGAGAATTGACACCGCCTGGAATATATTTTTTTGCTTTTGTGAATAACGCTTTCGATTTGTCCATTTTTTGAGATTGTAACTGTTTATGAAATCAATTTAGAAGATAAACGGGGGTACAAGAATATCGTTGTTAAGCACTGAAATCTTCTTCGTACTGTTGTTTGAGCCTATTGACGACTTCCGGATCGGCAAGCGTTGTGGTATCACCCAAGACTTTCCCCTCGGCAATGGCTTTGAGGAGGCGGCGCATGATTTTTCCGGAACGGGTTTTGGGAAGGTCAACCGAAAAAATAATATCTTCTGGGCGCGCGATCGACCCAATTTTTTTCACGACATGTTCACGCAAGTTATTGGCTAACTTGTCATCTTGCTTAACGCCTTCTTTAAGCGTTACGAACGCAACGAGTGCTTCGCCTTTAATCTCATGCTGTTTGCCTACCACGGCTGCTTCGGCAACAGAAGGATGATCCACAAGCGCACTTTCCACTTCCATGGTTCCAATCCGATGGCCGGCCACATTTAATACATCATCCACTCGTCCCAGCAGCCAAAAATCTCCGTTTTCATCTCGCTTTGCGCCGTCACCTGGAAAATAAATATTGGGCCACTTGGACCAATACTGTTGCTCATATCGTTCAGGATCTCCGTAAATCCCGCGAAGCATAGCCGGCCACGGTTTGGTAATGGCTAAATAACCGCCGCCTACTTCAACTTTTTGGCCTTGTTCATTCAATACACAGGCCTCGATTCCCGGGAAAGGTTTTGTAGCGGAACCAGGTTTTAAAGTTGTAATGCCTGGAAGTGGCGTGATTAAAATCATTCCGGTTTCAGTTTGCCACCACGTATCTACTACCGGACAATTGCTACGGCCAATATGTTGATGATACCAAATCCATGCTTCCGGGTTAATCGGCTCTCCTACCGAACCCAAAAGCCTAAGGCTTGAGAGATTGTGCTTGGCCGGCCATTCAGTACCCCATTTCATAAAAGCCCGAATAGCAGTAGGCGCCGTATAAAAAATTGTGATCCCGTATTTCTCAATCAAGTGCCAAAAACGGTCTTTATCCGGCCAATCGGGCGCACCTTCATACATAAATACGGTAGCCCCATTTGCCAGAGGCCCATACACCACATAACTGTGGCCCGTCACCCAACCCACATCAGCCGTGCACCAATACACATCGCTCGGCTTTAAATCAAATACCCATTTAGTGGTCGCATATACCCCCGTCAAATAACCGCCCGTTGTATGAATAATTCCTTTAGGCTTTCCGGTGGTTCCGGACGTGTACAACGTATAAAGCATATCCTCAGAATCCATGGCTTCAGGTTCACAATAAGATTCTGCACTTTGCATCAACCGATGCCACCAGTGATCGCGGCCTTCTTTTATTTCAAGCGGAAATTCCCCGCGTTTTACAATCACGACATGTTGAACGGAAGGTGCACCTTTTAACGCTTCGTCCGCTTCGCGCTTAAGCGTTATGATTTTCCCGCGCCGATATCCGCCATCGGCCGTGATTAACACTTTAGCCTGAGCATCATTCATTCGGTCGCGGAGAGATTCTGCACTGAAACCGCCAAATACCACACTATGGACCGCTCCGATTCGCGCACAAGCCAACATGGCAATCGCAGCTTCCGGAATCATGGGCAAATAAATCGTAACTCGGTCGCCTTTTTTCAGGCCTAATTTCTTAAGAGCACTTGCAAATTGATTAACTTCTCGGTAAAGATCCCAATAGGTGAGCGTTCTTTGTTCTCCCGGCTCTCCTTCCCAAATGATCGCGGCTTTATTCCGAAGATCCGACTTTGCCCAACGGTCCACACAGTTATATGCAATATTGAGTTTTCCATTTACAAACCACTTGGCGTATGGCGGGTTCCATTCGAGGATTCGGTCCCATTTTTTAATCCACACGAGTTCTTCGGCGAAACGAGCCCAAAATGCTTCAGGATTTTTAGCAGCTTCTGCGTATACTTTTTCATCCTGAACCCAAGCCGTTTTGCGAAATGCCGCTTGTGGTTGGAACGATCGATTTTCCTTAAGCAAAACATTAATCTCTTCCGCTTGAGAAATATTGTTATTTTGGTTTGTCTTTACGTCAGATTTCATTTGGTGGATAACCTTGCGGATGAAGTTCTCTCGATTTTACCAATTGGAGTCGTCGTATTTCCAATTGGCATAAAGATAATAATTTTTAATCTCATGATCGTAATCGTCGAGGGTGAACGTAAACGATGCGATACCGCCCTGTGGAAGAGCATTTGAATCTGGAGTCGTGCTTTTGTTGAGAATTGGAATTTCCTGTTCATTAAAAATGATCAAGGAAACTTTGGCGTCGCGGATTGGATGTCCGGCATTGTTAATCACAATTCCTCTGAGTTCAGGGCGGCCTTTGGAATCAAAGCCGGAGCTACCCCCTTTTACAATCACTTTTCGGGGTAATTTTTGGAAGGTCTCAATTTCTGGAAATTGTTCGATACCCATGAGAGCTTTCTCGTGTAGTGCACTATTATAATCAACTCAGGCAAGATTCCTACACAAAATTATTCTCAATATTTGACTGATGCGGAGGAACGAGGCCAGAAAATTAAGCAGCCATTCTTTTAATGGCTTGGTCTAATTTTTGACGATCATAAGCTTGGGGATTCAAATCACCTTTTTTAATCAGAAATTGTATAAAATGGAACACGACCTCAGGGTCAAACTGAGTCCCAGAATGTTCGATGGTTTCGCGAACCGCTTCTTCGCAATTGAGCGTCCGTTTGTATCGGCCGCCCGCGGCGCGCATGGTATCATAAGCATCGAGCACTGATACCACTCTTGCGCCCATCGGAATTTCTTTGCCTTTCAGTTTGTGCGGATAACCTTCTCCGTTATACCATTCGTGGTGATGAAGAATGATCAATGCTTCCTCAGAAAGAAACTTGATGGGTTTTACAATTTGATAACCAAATACTGGATGTTCTTTCATTTTTTCGTACTCGTCGTGCGTAAAAGTACTTGGCTTCAACAGAATTTCATCTGAAACACAAATTTTCCCAATATCATGAAGCAACCCTGCATGTTCAATAATTCGGATGTCATCATCACCAAGGCCCATTTCCTTGGCTACCAATGCTGAGTAATGGCCTACTCGAGCAGCGTGGCCCATCGTATGGGGATCTTTCGCTTCGAGCGCGTTGATCAGTGCCTTCGTCGCTTCGATATAGGCTCGTTTTGCCATTTCCGAAACATCCATAAGGCGTTGGCGAAATTGATATACTTTTTCGTCACTAAACTTAAGTTCTGGGATTCTATCTGTGTATTCCCGAGTCATATTTCGATAAAGATAAACCCTGTTTCTCCCATTTCCCTTCGCCCTATAAAGTGCCTTGTCCGCATAAAACAATAACGTTTCCTTCCGATCAACCGGATCTTCCGGATAAGAGGCCAGACCGATGCTGACACTGATCCTAAAAGAAAAATCTGAAGAAGTGGGAAAAGTTAAATCCATAATCTTTTTTCGCAGTCGTTCGGCAAGAAGGTTGGCTCCTTCGTAACCCACATGAGGCAACAGAATAAGAAATTCTTCTCCCCCGTATCTGGCAACAGTGTCAGATTGTCTTAAATGAGCATTAAAAAATACGCCTAGCCCCTTGAGCACTTTATCACCCATCGGATGGCCATAAGAATCGTTAATTGCCTTAAAGTGGTCAATATCGATCATAAAGCAGGAAAGCGGGTAACGATAACGTGCAGCTCTAGCAAACTCCTCAGACATTTTTTCCTGTAAAAAACGATGGTTGTATAAACCGGTCAATTCATCTCGAACGGAAAGCTCTGCCAACTGTTCGTTCACGGTGCGAAGTTGGACGTTTTTATCTGCCAATTGTTCTTGAAGCTTTTTCTCACGCTCTTGCATTCGATAACGTTCGTAAGCTCCTTCGATTGTATGAGGGAGTTCGCGAAATGAACTTTCTGATTTAACAATATAATCCACGAAGCCGGATTTTAATGCGTTGACAGCAAGAAGCTCATCGCCAACTGAGGTCATCAATAATACGGGAAAGCGTAACAGATCCCGATTTTTAATCTCCAGAAGAAGATCGAGCCCTGTCTTGTCGGGCAAACGATAATCGGTTAAAACAAGATCGTAGGATGAGGAGGAAAGTTTTTCGATTGCTTCGGAAACGGATGCGACTAACTCGATTTCAGCTTTATTTTCTTGAGCCCAGCGATTCAGGATGGTGCGAATAATAAGCTGGTGGTCTTGCTGATCTTCAACCACCAAAATTTTGCTTGGATGTTTCCGAGCCATTGTTACAAGCTCCTTTACCGCTTTCTCTCACGGCCCGATCAATTCTTTGACCGCCCGAATCAATTCTTCCGACTCATACGGCTTTTTAAGATAGCCATTTACATTTTGGGTCATCATAACTTCACGAACTTTTTCACTCTGAAGACCTGTTGCTACAATCACCGGAATAGGAGGCATGGCAGCTTCGCCTCTCCTTCCGCGCTGAACGTTGATGTTGATCAATGTGGTCAAACCATTTCTGTCCGGCATTTCGATATCCATAATAATTAGATTCGGCTGATACTCACGTTCCAAAAGTTCCAAAGCTTCTCGACCATTGGAAGCGCAGGAAACACGATACCCGGAAGCCTCAAGCCGTGTGCGGGTCAACTCCGAATAATCGGGATCATCATCAACTAAGAGAATTTCTTTATGGCTTTCGTTCTTTGTCATGTTGCGCAATCTCCATCAATTGATTGATGCATTTCATAAATTTTTCCATATCGATCGGCTTGACAAAAAAGTCAGCCGCACCTTCTATGCGTGTCATATTTTCAATCATCGGTGCCTTACCCGTTAATACGACTACCGGGATATCTTTGGTACGGGAAGGTTTTCCTGTTTCGATATCAATGGGAGATTTCAATCTTTTCAAAATGGTCAACCCATCGGTGTCTGGAAGGAAAACGTCCAAAATGACAAGATCTGGAAGACGAGCTTGAATGAGGCTTACTGCTTCATCACCATTACCCGTTGCAAATACGCGGTGACCCGCTGCTTCAATCCGCATTCTCAAAAGTTGGATAAATTCTTCATCATCTTCTACAATAAAAACTGTTCCTTGATTCATGTGGCTGCCCTTTCTCTTGTAAGTGAAGTAGGTTCCTTTAAAACCTTTTGAGCAAGCGGCAGAGAAATAATAAACCGGCTTCCTTTTCCCAGCTCGCTCTCCGCCCAGATCTCTCCACCGTGAAGTTTGACGAGTTCCTTGCAGATGGAAAGGCCTAAACCCGTTCCTTTGCGTTCCATTGAATTCGCGCCTTTCACCTGTTCAAACCGTTCAAAAATACGTTCTAAATCTTCTCTTGCGATTCCAATTCCCGTATCTGAAACAATAATATTAATCCGATCATTAGCAGCGGCTTCTAATTGAACCGTTACTGCACCGTTCTCAGGCGTAAATTTGATAGCATTTCCAGCCAAATTTGTAAGCACCTGGATCATCCGTTCGGCATCGCAAGCTATCTTGGGGAATCCTTCCACCGAATGAAAGTTAAGTTTAATCCGCTTTTTTCCAGCAAGACTTTTCAGGGAGCCTAATACTTCATCGATTAAAATCTGAACGTCGCGGGGTTCGATATGAACACGCATTTTACCCGCTTCCAGTTTTGAAAAATCAAGAAGGTCGTTGATCATCGCGGTCAGGCGGTTGATGCTGCGTTTTGCAATCTCCAAAACTTTCTTTCCTTTTTCTTCACCGGTGTTCACAACGCCGTCCAAAATTAAAGCAATGCTTTCTTGAACCGAATTAAGCGGGGTTCGAATGTCATGGCTTACAGAAGCAATAAAATCGGATTTCAACTGGTCCAATTTTTTAAGCTCTCGATTGGCTTTTTCGAGGGCTACATTTTTTTCCCGAATTTCGCGCTCATACTGTTCTTTTTCTTTATCGGACAAATATTTAATAAAGGTTTCGTCAATCACGTGCGGAAGAACACTTAAGTAAACGTCATCTTTAACAATATAATTGTAGGCTCCTTCCTGCATGGCTTTTACGGCTGTCTTTTGATCTCCCATTCCTGTCATCATAATAAAAGGGATGTTCATCTCCTCACCGTTTAACCATTCCAAAAACTCCAAACCATTTTTCCCCGGAAGGTTGTAATCGGAGATAATCATGTTCACTGGACCGTTCTTAACCTTTTCCATTGCCTCTTCTACAGATCCACAAGTTTCTACTGTATATCTCCGGTCCTTGGACGTTAAAATGGCATTTTTAGCAAGGAGGGCATGATCGGGATTATCCTCAACCAGTAAAACTCGAAGGGCTGATTTCGTCATCATTTTCCCCTCACATTTGCCAAGAGTGCAAAAGGCGCTTCAACTGTATGAAACCAGTAATCCTTAACGTGCTTAAGTTTTGTAATTAATTCCGCGAAATCTTCTGATTTCACAACATAACCTGATGCACCAAGCTGATACGCTTTCTCTATTTCTTCCCGGCGGCATGAGGTCGTCAGCATGACAACTGGAACTGGTTCAAACCGCTTTATCTTTTTTAAATTTGTAAGCACCTCGAATCCATCCATGCCGGGCAGCTTCAAATCTAGCAAAATCAGATCGGGCCTTTGATCCTGATTTTGAATGGCTTCACAAGCTTTCATCGCATCCAGACCATCTTGATAGTGAGTAACGGAACAATCGGCATCTTCAATGGCGCGGCGTATTAAAAGAGCATGGTCTTCATTGTCCTCAATCATAAAAATCTTTTTCATCGTTGACCTCCGCTTAGAGACTCAACCAAACCAGGTTTTGCTTCCACGGAACGACTCGGGGCTTTAAGCCAGTTGACAAAAAATTGGCTTCCCTTTCCCTCCTCAGACTCAACCCAAACCCGTCCTCCATTTAATTCAACGATTTTTTTCACAATACTCAAGCCAATACCTGTTCCTTCTACTTTTAATTGATTGGGTGCGCGCTGAAAAATTTGGAAAATTTTCTCTTGAAACTCTTTTTTAATTCCGATCCCGTTATCCTTAATCCATACGGTACACACATTGCTCCCATTTTTATCAGCGTACCCGATTTCGATAGAAGGATTTGAAGACTGTCCCATGTATTTGACTGCATTTCCAATCAAATTAGTGAACACTTGGTTCAATCTCTTCCGCGAACCCCATAACGTTGGAAAACAATCAGCCAATTGAACCTTAATATGCTGTTTGTCAATTTCGGGTTTTAGTTCTTCCACGATTTCTTTGAATAATGATGTGGTATCAACCGTTTCTTTTTTATCTTCAATACGGCCTACACGGGAAAACTCTAAAAGATCCATAATCAACGTACTCATCTGTTGGGCATTGGCTTGAATTCGATTGAAATAATCTAAGTTAACACCTTGAAGTGCGCTGCCTAGTTCGGTCTTTAATATGGAAGCAAACCCTTGAATGGAAACGATGGGAGCTTTTAAGTCGTGGGAGATGATGTGAATAAAATTTTCGACCTCTTCGTTTTTCTTAAGCAGTTCTTTATTTTTCGCTTGGATGTCGCGCGTCCGCCATTCCACTTCTTTTTCTAGGAAAGCCCTTCTCGTCTCCAGTGACCAGGTAAACAAACCTGCGGCAATGGAAAACAAGGTTCCCATAACTAAAATAAGGTTGCTTGCGATATCCTTATCGAATGGGCGGGATCCATTGTAATAGGCATCCCAAAGCGTGATGGTAAAAAACATTCCAACAAAGAAGATGAGGACGTAAAAACGAAAAGGCCTTTTCCCTTGTTTAGCCGCACTTGATTCCGTTTTACCCATAGTGCCCCCCAAGGTGATTTAGGCCTGCTCACATTGTTTTCCACAAAGGAGTGTTTTGCCTAAAGTGCTTACCATTAAATACTTATAAAAATTGTATCCTCTTATCCTCTTAAAGGATACCTGACGCTCTAGGCTTTTTCAAATAAGGTATTGGAAGTGGTTCCGGCTTCTTTGGCCCAATACGCAACCTCTTTAGTATGATAGGTTAAGATCACGTTGGCACCGGCACGGCGGATGGAGGTAAGGACTTCAGGAATGACTTTTCGCTCGTCAAGGAAACCTGCGGCGTGAGCAGCTTTCACCATAGAATATTCACCGCTGACATTAAAAGCTGCGATAGGAATGTCAAATTTTTCTTTTGCGGCGTGAATGACATCCAAATAAGAAAGAGCGGGTTTCACCATAACGAGATCAGCTCCTTCTTGTAAATCGAGTTCAATCTCACGAAGCGCTTCTTGAACGTTAGCAGGATCCATTTGATAACTTTTCCGGTCCCCAAACTGCGGAGTTGATCCCGCAGCGTCGCGGAAAGGCCCGTAAAAACTCGAAGCGTATTTTGCGGCATAACTTAAAATTGGAAGATGCGTGAAACCACGTTCATCTAAAATCTTTCGAATGACTCCGATCCGGCCGTCCATCATGTCGCTCGGAGCAACCATATCAGCTCCTGCCTCAGCATGTGAAAGTGCTGTTTTTTGTAGAAGCGGTAATGTTGCATCGTTAATGATCTGTTCTCCTTCTACAACGCCGCAATGGCCGTGGCTCATGTATTCACAAAGGCAAACATCCGTAATGACGGTCAACTTTTGAAAATGCTTTTTTATTTCCCGGCAAGCTCGTTGAATGACGCCATTTGAATCATAAGCACCGCTTGCTTTTGTATCTTTCTCAATCGGAATTCCAAAGAGAAGGATATGCTGAACGTTTAACTCTTCAAGCTCTTCAAGCTCGCCAAGGAAACGATCGATCGAAAACCGAAATTGTCCGGGCATGGATTGAATTTCTTCTTTAATTCCGTTTCCTTCTACTAAAAAATAGGGCATGATTAGTTGATCTAGCGAAAGCGTGGTTTCACGTACCAATTTTCTCAAAGCTTCTGTTCCGCGCATCCGGCGTGGCCTGTAATTTTGAAATTTCATCTGTTTGCCTCCTCCACAATGGCATTCACGAGACCTGAAATAGTGGGAACGCGTGCTTGGCGGTCGACTTTTGCCCCAAATTCACGAATCGTTTTGGAAGTCACCGGCCCAATAGAAACCACCTTTGCTCCTAAATGATGCCCATCCCTTAAAGCTTCAAAAAAATGTTGTGCGGTGGACGAGCTGGTAAACGTAATGTAGTCAATCGGATATTGATGAACCAGTTCTGCCACTCTGCGCGGCAAGCCCTCTGGTTTTTCAGTCCTATAAATAGGGATCTCTGTCACCAAAGCACCGGCTTTTTCAAGTGAAACTCTGAGTAGATCCGGTGCAATATTCGTCCTCAAAAGAAGAAACCTCTTTTTTATCACTTTAACTTTTCGAAAAGCATTCAAGAGGCCGGTGGTTGTAAATGTAGTGGGCACAAGATCTGGTTCAAGCGAATAAGAATTTAACTTTGCTTTTGTGCCGGGCCCTATCGTCGCAATCTTCGCATGGCTTAAAACACGAGCATCTTTTTTCAACTGCCTAAACCGATTAAAAAATGCTTCGACACCATTTTCGCTTGTAAACACAAGCCAATGATAACTATTGATTTGACGAATGGTTTTGTCTAAGACACGAAAATCACGGATGGGGGAAATTTGAATGGTGGGGAGTTCAAGCACATGAGCACCCAAGGCTTCCAAAGCTTCTCCGAGTTGAGAAGCTTGTTTTCGCGAACGGGTAACCAAAACCGTTTTTCCGAAAAGCGGTTTTTGTTCAAACCATTGTAGTTTAGAACGCAACTTATTGACTTCGCCAACAACCGTCAAAGCTGGTGCAGTTAACTTCGCACTTTCCACTTTTTGGACAATGGTTGCCAGTGTGCCAGTTATAACTTTTTGCTCTGCCGTTGTTCCCCATCTGATCACAGAAACTGGCGTGTCAGATTTTCTGCCGTATCGAATCAATAATTGAACTGTTTTGGGAAGTGTCTTCACTCCCATATATAAGACGAGCGTTCCTTTAAGCTGCGCAAGCGCTTTCCAATTTACATCCGATTGTTTTTTTGAAGGATCTTCATGCGCTGTAATGAAAGTGACGTCGGAAGCAAGCCCGCGATAAGTCACAGGAATGCCTGCATAAGCAGGAGCTGCGATTCCTGCTGTAACGCCAGGAATAATCTCAAAAGGAATATGGTGTTTGGCAAGCCAAAGCGTTTCTTCTCCCCCACGTCCAAACACAAATGGGTCGCCTCCCTTTAGGCGAACGATCTTTTTCCCGCGGCGGGTAAATTGCAACAAGAGGGATTCGATTGATTTTTGAGAAGTGGAATCAGAATCGCCACCTTTTTTACCCACATAAATTTGTTGAGCATGAGGAGCGTGTTTCAAAATTGCCGGGTGAACCAAATAGTCGTAGAAGACTACATCACAGGCCTCAAGCACTTCCTTCGCTCGAAGGGTAAGAAGCTTCGGATCTCCCGGTCCTGCACCGACAATGGAGACAAAACCTGCTTTATATTGTTTTCTATTTTTCCTGAGCATTTCGAATCGCTTTCAAAATTTCATCTCCGCCCGCTTGAAGAAGTTTTTCCGCTAAAGCAACGCCTGTTTTTTCTCCTTCTGAAATAGGCCCCGTGAAGGTATCAATTACTTCACGGTCTCCTTCCAAGGAAAAAATGGCGCCTTTCAAAGTTAAAATGTCACCTTCAATTTTAGAACTAATGCCAGCAGGAATTTGGCAGCCGCCCTCAAGACGCCTTAAAAAACTCCGCTCTGCCGCTACCCGGTGAAACGTAAGTTCATGATTAAGCGGTTGAATCAATTCCTGAATTTCCAAATCCCCTTTTCGAATTTCAATTGCAAGCGCACCCTGTCCTGCCTGTGGAAGAAAATGCTCTTCCTCAAAAACTTCTGTTACAAAATTGGCGAGCCCAAGCCGCTTGAGCCCCGCATGCGCAAGGACAATGCCATCGTATTCACCTTGCTCTATTTTCTTAAGCCGTGTATCGACGTTGCCTCTCATTTCAAGAATTTCAAGATCAGGCCTTAATTTCTTAAGCTGTGCTCTGCGTCTTAAAGAACTAGTTCCAATTTTTGCACCTTGGTTCAACTGATCAAGTTTTTTCCCTTCACGGGCTACCAAACAATCTCTCGCATCTTCACGTGCAAGCGTTGCACAGATCTCAAGGCCTTCGGGAAGTTCTGTCGCAAGGTCTTTTGCGCTATGAACAGCGATGTCAATTTCGTTAGCTAAGAGAGCTTCCTCAATTTCACGCGTAAAAATGCCGGGCCCAATGGATCTGATGGCTGCTCCCCGAATCATATCTCCTTTCGTGTGAATCTTTACGAATTCACATTCTAGAAGCCGGAACAAAGTTTTCAATTTTGTTCGAACGACTTCCGCTTGATAAAGGGCAAGTTTGCTTCCGCGCGTTCCGATCTTAATGAGAGATTTCATCAGATACGGAAGATTTCTCTTCGTTTTTCAGGTTGCTTGGTCCGTGTTCTTCAAGCCGAAAAAGTGAATGAAGCGTCTCTAGGTAACGCTCAATGCTTCCGGTTTTGGCCGACTCTTTGAGTTTCTCGATCGGAATATGGAGAAGCCCTGCTTTAATTTTTTGAATCAACGTCTCAAGCTCCCGCTCTTTCCCCTTAAATTTTGAACCAACTTTTCCAATTTCAGCTTTCACAATATCATCAAAGTAAGCTGTTAGCTTCTTGATGATCGGGCCCGCCTCCAAAAATTCGAACCATTGATCAAAAGATTCCAGTTCATGCTCAATGATTACTTCACATTTTGAAATTTCTTTCTTTCTGAGACGCAGATTCTCTTCAGAAACCGTTTTAAGGTCGTCGATATTATAAAGGTAGACGTCATCCATTTCACCCACGCGCGACTCAACATCCCTAGGAACCGCAATGTCGATAAAAAAGAGCGGCTTGTGACGTCTGGCATCCATAATGCTTTTCACATCTTCAAACTTAACGATGGAGTGCGGTGCAGCAGTTGAAGAAATCACAATATCACTTGTCCTGAGTGCACTCAACCAACTGTCAAAACCAATGGGTTTAGCTCCATATTTTTGAGAAAGTTCCAAAGCACGTTCATAAGTCCGACTTGCTACCGTAATTTCACCGGCGCCTGCCTTCACCAAGTGTTTCATGGTCAGTTCGCTCATTTTCCCGGTTCCTAAAATCAAAACGCGCTCGCCCGTCAACCTCCCAAAAATTTTCTCAGCCAATTCCACGGCAATGGAAGAAACGCTTACCGACCCTTCGCTAATTTTGGTTTCAGATCTCACTCGTTTTCCAGTCCGGAGTGCCCGTTCGACCAACTGATAAAGAATGGAATCTAATGAACCGATTTCATTGGCCAATCGAAACGCATTGCGAATTTGTCCATAAATTTCATTTTCGCCAACGACAAGAGAATCGAGACCGCTTGTTACACGGAACAAATGTTCGGCTACTTCCCGTCCGCGATAGAAACTAAGATAGGAACGATAAGCACACCCTTCGAGGTTGTGATAATCAGCCAAAAAGCGGACCAAACTTTCTTCAACCCCTAAGAAGCCACGGCCATAAAGTTCTACTCGGTTACAAGTCGACAAAACAAACCATTCGCGGAGGCCGTCGATTTTCCGCATTTCAACGAGGGCTTGTGCAAGGGAGGACTCGGAGAAAGCGATCTTCTCGCGCACTTCAACAGGACAATTTTTGTGACTCAATCCAATGCAAATTAAATCCATATAAAACTACCAAGCTCCCGCGTGAAGTCCGGTTTGAAAGAAACTCGTTCCTAAAAAGGTAAAGAGTACCAACACAAATGCCCCCAACGACATTAACACAACTCTTCTTCCTTTGATTTGCCTGAGTTCATGAAAATAAATAATGACAAGATAAACTCCCCAGGTCAAGAGACTTGCAATTGATTTGGGCTCCTTAAGAAAAAAGGTATTGAAAGCACTCTTAGCCCAGAGAGCCCCACTTAAAATGGCGAATCCAAGCAAGATAAGGCCCCACAAAATAGTCCTAAAAATAAACCGTTCCAACGCTTCTAACGAAGGAAACTTATGATAAGCATTCAGCGCTTTTCGTTTTAACGCACGGCCTAAAGCTAAATAAAGAGCACCGGCTATGAATGAAAGGGCGAAACTGGCATATCCAAAAAAAGCAGAAAGAATATGAAGCAAAAAATAGCCATCGTGGAAATGTTTCTGCAAATTTGGATTTTCCCGATATTGGAAAAAAGCTGGAATTAAAAAAAGAACCAAAGCCGGGGTCAAAACCAAACCAAATGTTTCTGATTTTCTCCGCCTGATCAAAATTAAATAAATAAATGCAAGCGACCAGGCGAAAAATCCAGAGGCTTCCCCGAGCGTTGTTACCGGAAGATGAAAAGCGGCTGGAACCGTTCGTGAACCCGTAAACGTCTGGGCGAAAATCAAAAGTGTGTGGGTTAAAAAACCAAATTCCACAAAACGATTGGCCCAGCGAAAATGTTTTCGTTCTACACTAACAAATTCAAAGACAAAGAGAATGAACGCTAAAAAATAAATACTAACAACTGCCGAAAGCAAAAAAGTAGTGAGCTCCATTTGAAAACCTTAAGCTTTCTTTGAATTTCCAAATTCTAAGAGTTTAAGGCGCGATTTGACTAATTTCTGAAAATGATTCCGGCGGTCTTTTTGAGCACCCATGAGGTGTTTCATCTTCTTTCGGTCCTGGGCCAAGCGCTTTACCAATTGACTGTATCCAACTCCAAACTGAGCAGCTAATTTTTTGCGCAATGTCTTTGCCAGAAACGGACTGGCTCCGCCTGTTGAGATTGCAATTTGAAGGGGACCTCGCTTCAAAATTGACGGTACAATAAAAGTGGAATGTTTTGGGTCATCTACCACATTGACAAAAATATTTTCCTGTTCGCATCTTTTATAAACGGAACGATTAAATGCTTGGTCTGAAGTAGCTGTGACCACAAGTGATACATCGTTTAATTTTGGGAATACACTGCCGCGTTTCAGTTTAATTCGTTTTTGTTTTGCAAACTTAAGAAAAGGGTTCGAAAAATCACGGCTAATCACAAGAAGACCAGCCCCTGCTTGTCTCAAAACCCGCGCTTTCCTGAGCGCAACTTCGCCCCCTCCAAACAAAAGCACTTTTTTTCCTTTTAAATTCAAAAACGCCGGGTAATACATCAGATCAACCTGAGATGATTGCGTTCTAAAAATTCCTCAAATTCATTTTCGAGCACAAATTTTGGAATCACCCGAAGCCCGCTGATTTCTTCTACGGAACGAATTGTGTCTTGGTCCACTGGGTCCACCATAGCAAGCTCAAGCGTATCTTCTGTAATCGAAAGCGGAATTACTTCATGAGTTCTGATGAATTCCTCAGTTAATATACGAGCGAGATCCTCAGAAAGTATATGACCGGTCAAACTGACGTAACCTACGCTTAATTTTTCTTCGAGGAACCGGCCCACATCAGCACTTGTGACCACGTTCATTCGAATCAAGACTTGACCAATTCGTTCTCCTGTTTCCACATGCCGCCTGACAGCTTGGCTGAGCTCTTCTTCCGTAATCAAGCCAACTTCCAAAAGCATTTGCCCCAAAGGTTTGGTGGTATTACGCTTTTCTTGGGTGGGCGAAAGCACTTCAAGTGATTCTTCAAGCGATTTCACAGGTTTGGCTCTCCGGTCACGGAGATAATGGCTGCCCGGCTGTGTTTTTAGGTATTGTTTCACTTCCACTGCATCCCGTGCAATCTCGGCTAAATTGCGGTACGACTGATACTGATTGGTGATTGCCGCAATCGAAAGGCTCATTAAGGGAAATGAAACGGGGACCCCGTTTCGATTTTTAACCGTAACCACCCTCTGTCTACGATCCCCCTCATCATAATAAGTGGGAATAATACGATCAAACTCCTGGAGACATTGCTGTGCAAATTGAGCTTCATGATCGGGATCAAGCGCTGCAATAAAATCATCTCCCCCGATGTGGCCTAGAAAACTTGTTGGGCCTGCACCGCTCACATCAAGACACTTTGCGATCAATTGTGCAACATGGCGAAGAACATTATCGCCTCGTTCAAATCCATACCGGTCATTGAACGATTTAAAATGATTGATATCGATGTAACAAACGGAAAAAAGTTCGTTTCGATCCAAACGCCTCTGAATATTTTCTTCAATCGCCATATTGCCGGGTAAATGCGTCAAGGGATTCGCTTGAAGCCGCTCGCGCGCCCTGGCAAGATTCATAGTCACGCGGAGCTGGAGCGAAAAAGCATCGAATGGCTTAATCAAAAAATCATCAAATCCGCGGTCTTGGCTCAGCACCAATTCGCGCAATTCATCTTCATCTGCCAATAAAATAATAGGGATGCTTAGGCCCGTTAAACTGCGCTTTATTTTTTGAGCCAGATCCATTCCTTCGACGGATTCCATGCAAGAACCAATCAAGACAAGGTCAAAACGCATTTTTTGAACCAAGCGGATTGCTTCATCACTGTGTGTCGCCAAAAATACATCATAATCTCTTGCTCGTAGCCGTGTCTCGACTAAGGTCAACGTTGCTGAATCTTTTTCCGCTATCAAAACTTTTTGTGCCATTAGTCTTTAAAACTTTCTTTTACGGTTGGAAATTTTTTGCTCAATACATCATTTCGGTATTGCGCAAGCGCTTTGTGAATCGTTTGACTCAGTTCGGCATAGCGGCGAACAAACCTGGGGCGAACTGATGATTCAAAACCAAGAAGATCATGAATCACAAGTCCCTGCCCGTCCGTATCAGGGCCCGCGCCAATTCCAATCGTCGGAATCTTGAGACTTTTCGTAATCCGTTTGGCTAACGAATTGGGAACACATTCCAATACGATTGCGAAAACGCCGGCTTGTTCCAGTTCTTTCGCTTCTTCAAAAATCTGGTCCGCTTGCTCTTTGGTTTTCCCTTGAACTTTATAACCACCAAGTTCGCTCACAGACTGAGGTATCATTCCGAGATGCCCCATCACAGGGACTCCTGCACGAATCAATCCTTTTACCTGAGCCATAATTCTTTTACCGCCCTCAAGTTTTACTGCCTCCGCTCCCGCTTCTTTCAGAAACCTCCTCGCATTACGAATCGCAGATTCAATTCCTTGATAGGAACCAAAGGGCATGTCGGCAATTAAAAGAGCACGTTTCACAGCGCGGCGTACTGCTTTTACGTGATGAAGCATTTCACGCATAGAAACCGGAATCGTTGATTCATAACCCAAACAAACCATTCCGACTGAATCCCCCACTAAAACAATATCAATTCCTGCTTCGTCGACTAATTTCGCAAATGGGAAATCATAAGCGGTTAACACCGTAATTTTTCGCTTTTCCTTCTGCTTTCGGTTGAGGATATCTTTAACCGTTACTCTGCTCATACGCCTAGGCCCAACATGTTTCCGCAAATTCAAGAAACTTTTTTACGTCAGACTGGACAAATGTCTCTGGCTTGCCCATTGCTACGGCCATTACTTCTTTTTGGAGAGGATCGCAAATCACAAAATCAATACCACTCCCATGAGCAAGCCTTAAAAACCGCGTGTTCAATTTTTCCCTGTTCTTAAGTCCATAAGAAAGATTGCTTAAACCTATCATCGTTCGGACACCTAATTCCGCTTTTAGTCTTTTAATCGTCTCGAGAGTCTCGATTACTTTCCCCTTCGCTTGCTTCAAAGCCAAAAGCATGGCATCGACTACAACGCGCTTGCGAGAAATTCCATTTTCCTCAAGGCGTTTGAGGATGAGGCCGCTTGCTTTAACGTGTTCATCTGGATTTTTCGGAATCTGATTTCCTTTCAAAGGAAGAAAGAACATTTCAGTTTTGAATTCCTTGACCAAAGAAAAAATTTTCCCATTTGGCGTATTTGCATCAATCGGTGAATTGATAAAAATATTGGTTTTTGCTTCACGCAAACCGGCTTCTACAACCTCAGGATCTTGATCATCTATGACAAGCGGAAGCTGGCTGGCTGAACGAACGACATCGACCACGCTTCGCATTGCTCGAACACGCTCGATATCAGGAAGATAGACATTAATGTCCAAAGCCTGTGCCCCGCAACGCTCCTGCGATATGGCTTCCTGTTGGATTAAATTTGTTTTGCCTTCGCGAATGGCGAGAGCTAAGTCGGGCTTTCCGGCCGGATTAATGCGCTCTCCAATAATAAACATAAGTGCAGGGGGTGCTATTCCTAAATAGGTTTACTTCTTTTGTTGAAAATTGAGGGCCGTCATTAAATTTTCCATGAGTGTCATAGTCGTAAGCGGACCAACTCCTCCGGGAACGGGTGTAATAAATGCAGCTCGTTTCTTAGCAGCTTCAAATTCCACATCCCCTACCGTTTTTCCGTCAACTCGATTGATTCCGACATCAATCACAATCGCGCCCTGTTTAACCCACGCTCCCGGAATTAAATTGGGTTTACCCGCCGAAACGATTAAAACATCCGCACGTCGAATATGAGACTCAAGGCTTCCCGATTTAAAAGTTCCCGTATGACAAATGGTGCTCGTAATCTTTTTTCCGATCATAAGCAAAAATGCGGGAAGGCCCACGATTTTGCTCGATCCGATAACAACCCCTTCTTTTCCGTAAACATCAACGCCCGTTTCTTCAATTAAACGAATACAAGCCCGTGCGGTACAAGGCGCAAGTCCTTCTTTATGAATAACCAATTTTCCTAAATTGCTTGTGGTAACGGCTTCCACATCTTTATCGGGATGAATCGCATCCAGGACGCGATCTACGCGAAAGGATTTTGGAAGCGGCATTTGAACAATAATTCCATGCACTTTCGGATCTCGATTCGCGCGTTCAATTTCACCGATCAAATCTTTCTCTTCCGCAGAAGCTGGAAGCGTTGTGACTTCGTGTTTGATTCCGCAAGATTCGGCAGCACGTTTTTGAGATTTCAAATAAAGTTCAGAGGCAGGATCTTCCCCAATTTGAATGGCATGCAAAGCGGGTGTTGAATTTAATTTTTTAGAAAGTGACTCTACATTGCGGACAATTTCGGCCCTTAGCTTTTCCGCGATTTTTTTCCCTTCAAGGAGTTGTGCTTCCATCACGTTTTCCATCGCCTTATTCAAATTTGGCTTTTGAAAGCCTTTCTTTCAGTTTTGTCATTGCTTCTTCGCAATGAGCGCGCTCTTTCGTATCCTTCATGTAAACCACATTGATGTTTGCCGTTGCGAGCGCTCCTTTGAAAGCGCCGTCAAGCAGCCCGTTTGCAACAATGAGATCGTTCCGAATGGAGCCTTTTGCATATGAATCCACACTGCTTAAAAATTCTTTCGCCATCACAATCAGCATGGCCAGATCCGCTTGAAGCCGGAAAGAATTTCTAAGTGCCGCTTCGATTTTCTGCTGGGCTTTTGTAGGATCTGAAATTTTTTTTGCTTCCGCATAAGATGATATTACTTCTTGGTAAATTTTGGGGTCCAGATCAATAATTTCAGAAGCATCTTGATGAATCTTGCTCAAGGTATCAATAATTTTCTGTAGATTTTCTTTTTTTCCCCCTTCCTGCTTTTTAAGAGAGATGCGAGAAACCATCAGCATCAGCCCAATTCCTAACGCGGCAACGAGCGCGGAAGTACCGCCTCCGCCGGGGATGGGTTCTTCGCTTGAAAGCTTATTGAGATAATCCTTGATAGAACTTGTAGTAAACATTGGTTTTAAGAGAAAAAAGGCGGGATTTAACTCCCGCGGATTTACCTAACAGTTTGATTTGAAAGGAGATAGTTTAGTCTAGGTAACGCAGAGTGTCAAGGAAAGCAAAAGCCACCAGCAACCACTGGTGGCTTTTGATCTTCACTTATGATTTACTGTTAAATTTTAAGAACAGCCGATCGAATTACCGCAATTCAAACACTTGTAGCATGCGCCGCTGCGGACGGTAAGGTGGCCGCAGAGGTTACACATCGGCGCATCGCCCATCATCGTTGAAAGATAGGTTGAAAGTACTGCTGCTCCACCGCCTTCGATTTCTGTTGATTCGATGGTCTGAGATGCAGCAGACCGCACGAGCGCGATCTTTGTTCCTTGTTGCAAAGAAGCAGCTTCAGAGCTTGGATTTAAAACCGGAGGTTGATTTTTCAGGGTTGAAACTACGTCACCGTTTGTTTGTAGCGTTTGACCCGGAACAGCTTGCTCCACAATCTTTACTTTTGCAGGAACTTTAGCTGATGCGGGAAACGGTTCGCTATCGATGGGTTTTTTGTGAACGAAATCGGTCATTCCAAGATATTCCATTCCAAGAACTCTGAAAATATAGTCGACCACAGAAGTCGCGAATTTAATATTTGGATGTTCGACCGCTCCTTGCGGTTCAAACCGCGTGAATGTAAATACATCGACAAACTCTTTAAGCGGAACACCATATTGGAGGCCTAAGGAAACCGCAATCGCGAAACAGTTCATCATGCTTCGAAACGCGGCGCCTTCCTTATGCATATCAATGAAAATTTCGCCCAGCGTACTGTCCTCATACTCACCTGTTCTCACATACACTTTATGGCCGCCAACGGAAGCTTCTTGCGTAAAGCCAGCCCGCTTCTTTGGAAGACGGCGCCTTTTTAACACAGGCTGCTCTATCACCTTTTCAACTACCTGCTCTTTCTTCTCAGACTTAGTATCTGAAGAAGAAGTGTTCAGAGGTTGGGAGGCTTTACAACCATCTCGGTAAAGCGCAATGGCTTTCAAGCCGAGCTTCCAACCTTCTACATAAATATCGCGAATTTCTTCCACAGTCGCTTCATTGGGTAGATTGACGGTTTTAGAGATCGCACCAGAAATAAACGGCTGAACCGCTGCCATCATTCGGACGTGTGCCATAGGAGCAATGAACCGCTCGCTATACCTGCCGCATTTATTAGCGCAGTCAAAAACAGGAAGATGTTCGGTTTTAAGATGAGGCGCCCCTTCTACTGTCATCGTACCGCAAATGACACGATTGGCCTCTTCGATTTCGGCAGCTGAAAAACCAAGCGCTTCAAGCAGATTGAAAGTAGGCTTTTTGTATTCTTCTGGCTTAAAACCTATTCGCCTGAGTGCCTCCTCCCCTAAATTCCATGAATTAAAAGCGTGCGCTAATTCAAAAACAGTAGGAAGTTTTGCTTCAATCGCGGCAATATCTTGATCCGTAAATCTTTTGAGACGGAGCGCATTCTCATTGATCCATGGAGAATGCTTCAAAGAAGCTGTGCCCGAGACATATTCGATAATGTCTCTGACTTCAACCTCTGAATACCCAAGTTTCCGAAGTGCTGCAGGAACGGATTGATTCACAATCTTAAAATATCCGCCGCCGGCTAGTTTTTTAAATTTAACCAGTGCAAAATCAGGCTCAACACCGGTGGTATCGCAATCCATTAAAAGTCCAATGGTTCCTGTCGGGGCAATTACGGTCGCTTGCGCATTTCGGTAACCGTAACGCTTTCCAAAAGCAAGCGCTTCATCCCAATCTTCTTGCGCTGCTTTCAAAAGATAAGAGGGGCACTTCTCACGATTGATTTTGTAAGCAGCATCGCGATGCTTTCCAATGACACGCAGCATCGGCTCGCTATTTTTCTTATATCCGGGAAACGGGCCTTTCGATTGTGCAATTTCTGCAGAAACCTGATATCCATGTCCCGTCATAATTGCGGTGAGCGCGCCGCCAATCGCAACGGCTTCTTCGCTGTCATAAGGAATACTGTTCACCATCAGCAGTGTTCCTAAATTGGCATAGCCTAAACCCAAAGGGCGATAGTCATGACTGTTCTGCCCAATCTGCTTGGTGGGATAAGATGCAAAATCTACGAGAATTTCCTGCGCCATGATGAAAATTCTGCAGGCGTGACGATAACCTTCTACGTCGAAAGTACTGTCTGAATTCAAAAACTTCATTAGATTAATAGAAGCAAGGTTACAGGCCGTGTCATCCAAGAACATATATTCCGAACATGGATTAGAAGCATGGATGCGGTCTGTATTGGCAGAAGTATGCCAATCATTAATGGTAGTATCAAATTGAACTCCAGGATCAGCACAAGCCCAAGCAGCGTTACAGATCCGGTCCATCAGGTCTTTAGCCGCAAAAGTCTCGCCAATTTCCCCCGTGGTGCGGAAACGGGTGCTCCACTGGCCGCCATTCAGGTAGGCGTTCATAAATTCATCGGTAATTCGAACGGAATTATTTGAGTTTTGGCCTGAAACCGTCCGGTAGGCTTCTCCATTAAAATCGGCAGGGTAGCCGCCGGCAATTAAGGCGCGGGCTTTCTTTTCTTCTCTAAGCTTCCAATCGATATAATCCACAATTTCAGGGTGATCCATATCGAGAACGACCATCTTTGCCGCTCGGCGCGTAGTACCGCCTGATTTGGTTGCACCCGCACCGCGGTCTAACACTTCAAGGAAGGACATTAAACCTGAAGAAGTACCACCGCCCGAAAGTTTTTCTTGTCTTCCGCGAAGGTTTGAGAAATTAGTACCCGTTCCAGAACCATATTTGAAAAGACGAGCCTCGGATTTTACCAGTTCAAAAATCGACATCAGATCATCTTTGACGGATTGAATAAAACAAGCGGAACACTGCGGATGCGAATAAGAATCTTCGGTTTGTTCTGTTTCCCCTGTTTTCGGATTCCAGTACCAATTGCCACCGCTTCCTGTAATTCCATGTTCATGATAAAGACCGCAGTTAAACCAAACGGGAGAATTAAAAGCTACTTTCTGATTTACCAAAAGATGAGTTAGTTCTGATTCAAAAGCCTCTGCATCTTCTGCGGTTGCGAAATAACCGCCGAACTCTTCACCGGCTTTACGAATGGTATGAGCAAGACGTTTGACCACTTGGCGAACACTGGTTTCAGAACCTGTGCGAGGAACTCCGGCTTTTCTAAAATATTTGGAAACGACGATGTCGGTTGCGAGTTGGGACCATGAGGAAGGAATTTCGGCGTCTTCCATTTTAAAGACGACCGATCCATCGGGATTGGTAATAATTGAAGTCCGGCGCACCCATTCCAGTTCATCGTACGGATGAACGCCTGGGCGCGTAAAACGCCGTTCTACATGCAAGCCGCGATTCGTGCTGCCTGCCCCATTCTGGCGTGTTGACACGCGGTGAGGGGTAACCGCTTTGCTTATACTACTGCTTTCGTTGCCTTCAACTATTTTTGATTCCATTTTCGCTTTCTGCGTCTTGACTCGCATCGCGGGGTCCTCCGTTTTCAACTCCGAGTTCGCAACTATATTACTGAACTTGTTATCCCTAGGTGTTCCCCAAGGTTACGCCCTAGATGCTTGCCCCTCTATATATTGTACCCAAAAATAGCCATTTACACAACATCTAGTGCCATCAAGCATAACTTCGGCACGCATTGGATAAGACTTTAATCCAAAACCTAAAAATTCTTCAAATTCTCTTATGATTGATTACGCTACAGGAAACGCTATTCAAAAAATTTTCCGCAGTTCCAACTTTCCCCACAAATTGAAGTGATAGAAAAATAATTGATCAAGCGATACAACGCGTGAACACGAACATCAGAAAAGAAAAAAGATTTTTTAAAAATAGACGGGAGATTTGAAGACAAAAAAAGAGTGGCGTTTTTTCGCCACCCTTTACCTTTACATTACTTCGCTTGTTTGAAACATTAAATTTAAAAAACCGATTTTCATCCCGTTTATTTCTGACTGATCCATCTGATCTATTTTCTTTTGCGTGCGAAGCTTCGTTTTCATTTCAACGCTTCGCTGTGTTCTTCGTTACATCAACACTTCAAAGAACTACGTTCGTTACTTACGAGTGAATTGTAATGAAGAAGGATTTACGTGTCAACGGAAAAAATAAAAAATATTTTTCGGGTTGAGAAGTTGTCCAAAGTAGGTGGAAATTTTCATAAAATTTTTCTTGATTTTCCCGTGGAAACTACTTACCAATGCAGAATTCTTTGAAAATGACGTCCAAAAGATCTTCGCTATAGACTTCGCCGACCAATTCTCTCAAGGCATCAAGGGATTGTTTGAGGTCGAGCGCTACAAATTCGATGGATTCCTTTTTTAAAAGTGTTGAAAAACTTTTCTTTAGCAAATCCAACGACGCTTCAAGCGCTTTTTTGTGGCGAAGCCGTGTAATCATGATCGATTCTTGCCCTAATTCTCCTTCGAAAATGGAGTTTACAATTTTTTTCTCCAGATTTTCGATTCCCTCGCGCGTTTTTGCAGACAAAAAGCAAACTTCGTGCCTAGAAACAAGTTTTTCTAAATTACTGAGATCTTTTTTTCTCTCGGTATCGATTTTGTTAACGACCGGAATCACCTTCTTACCTTTTAATTCTTTGAAAATCGCCCCGTCTCCCTCTGAAAAACCTTCACTCGCATCCAGAAGCCAGAGAAACAAATCCCCCTCTTCGAAATAACGCTTGGTTCGCTCCATCGCCGCTTGCTCTAAGGGGTTAGAGCTTATCCACAAACCGGCTGTATCCACAAGGCGGAGCCAAACTCCTTCTAATTCAATCGATTCCTCTAGGATATCCCGCGTTGTGCCCGGGATTTCGGAAACCAGGGCCCGGTCACGATCTAGCAACGCATTCAAAAGCGAAGACTTCCCAACATTAGGCCGGCCTACAATAATTACCAAAGCTCCTTCCCTGAGGATCTCGCCTTTAGAGAAAGAAGCGACTAGACGTTCGAGACGTTCGATAACCAACTTGTACTTCGATTGGAATTCTTTGCTGGAGTAAACTTCAAGGTGTTCATCCGGAAAATCAAGGTACGCTTCTAAGTGAGCGTATAATTTCATTAGCTCATCTTTCACCATCTTTACTTCATTGGAAAGTTTTCCGGCAAGTTGGCGAAGAGCAACTTCAAGTGAGCGGTCCGTTTTGGCTCGGATGAGATCCAATACTGCCTCGGCTTGAGCGAGATCAAGCCGCCCATTCAAAAATGCGCGCCGCGTAAATTCTCCGGGCTCTGCATGACGGGCTCCAAGGGAAAGTGCAAAACCTAAAATTTTTTGGAGAACGCGGAGCCCTCCATGCCCGCTAATTTCAACTACATCCTCTGCTGTATAAGATTTTGGCCTCCTGAAAATCGTGATCAGCACTTGATCAATGACATTACCTTGTTCATCACAGATATGGCCTAAATGAACTGCGTGAGATTTTGCTTCCTCGAAGACAAGACCATTTAAAGGCCGAAACATGCGTGCGGCAATTGAAACTGCTTTTGGACCGCTTAAGCGAATGATTCCGATTCCGCCTTCGCCTGGTGGAGTCGAAATGGCAGCAATTGTATCTTCTAAATTAATTTCGGGCATTTTAGAGCTTCTCTCGCTTCCCCAACTAAAAATAAGGAACCTGCAATTAAAGTCACGGCATTTCTTAAATTCAATTCTTCTGCAATTTGGAGCGCGTCTTTCAAATCGGGTGACCAAAACGTTGTTTTTTTATACCTCATTCGGTCAATTGTTTCGAGAATAATTTTTGGCTCCTGCGATCTTGGATTGCCACTTTTTGTCACAATAAAGCAAGAAGCAATGGGTAAAAGCGGTTTTAAGATCTGCTCCAGATTTTTTTCACGGGAGGTACCAAGGATTATAATGTACTTCCTTCTAGGAAATAAGGTTTTAAGGGCCAAACAGACCTCATTCATAGAAGCACCGTTATGGGCTCCATCTAATATGAAGGTTTTGGCTTTACGTCTTACGACTTCAAACCGCCCCGGCCAGGAAGCGGTTTTAAGGCCTTGTCTTACTCTAGCCTCTTTAAGCGCGAACCCATACCGATTGTCTAAAATGCCTGCTGTTGCAAGTGCCACTGTTGCATTTTGAATTTGAAATCTCCCCGGAAGCTTAATTTGAAGATTCTCCCAACTTCCAACTCCAAGCTTAAAATCAAAGGAACTTCCTCTTTGAGACATTCTTTCTCTTACTGCTTGAAACAAAGACCCAAAGAAATATCCTTTTGCCTTTTGTTTTCTGATTTGAGACTGAATGACGCGTTTTGCTTCAGGAGGCTGAAATCCAGATACCACGTAGCCATTTTTCTTAATAATGGCTGCTTTCTCTCGAGCAATCGATGTAAGCGTTCTTCCCAAATGTTCCTCATGGTCATAGCTAATCGGTGTAATCACTGAGACGAGCGGATTGAGCACGTTTGTAGCATCCAGCCTCCCGCCCAAACCGATTTCAAAAATCCCAAGATCCACTCTTTTAGCCGCAAAGTAAAGGATGGTGAGAAGTGTAAAAATTTCAAAAAATGTGATTGGGCCGTAAGAGGTAATTTCCTTTCTGCGCTTTTCGACAACGCCACGAATCTTGGCCATAAATTTCGTAAAGTCGCTTTTTGAAATCGCCCGGCCATTGATTCGAATCCGTTCTCGCGAATCGCTTAAATGAGGTGAGGTATAAAGGCCAACGGAATAACGATTCGCGCTTAAAATAGAGGATAAGAAATTAGCTGTGGAACCTTTTCCTTTAGTACCCGCTACCAAAACGGAAGAAAACAGACATTCGGGATGATCAAACCAACTGAGGAGGTATTCCATCCGTTGCAAGTTAAACTGGCGTTTATATTCAAATGGCAAGCGTTCGAAATTGATAAAAGAGAAGAGATAATTAACCGCTTGGGCGTACTGCATGGGGATGAAGATGAATACTCTTAATGCCTGAAGTGGCGTTCGCCCGTCAATGCCATGGCGATTCCAAGATTGTTACAGGTATCGATCACTTCCTGATCGCGAATAGAACCGCCGGGCTGGATGATGGCGCGGATACCATATCCATGGGCCACTTCAATATTATCTGCCATGGGAAAAAACCCGTCGCTTGCAAGGATGGTTCCTTTTGTGCGCTCACCCGCTTTCATACAAGCCAGCTTGACACTATCAACACGCGACATCTGGCCGCAGCCAATTCCGACCGTCTGTTTTCCTTTGGTAAGTACAATCGCATTGGAACGGACTACTTTTGCACATTTCCAGGCAAAAATAAGATCATCTACTTCTTTGGCTTCCAATTTTTTCTCAGTGACCCAGCGAAGGCTCTTTTTAAGTTTTGCTTCATGTTCCCAAATGGGCCTGTCCCGATCTTGAAGCATAAGACCGCTTTTGGCCACTCGGAAATCATAAGGTTCAATATCATAAAGGCCTTGAATTTGAATAATGCGTAAATTTTTCCGAGATTTCAAAATCTCAAGAGCCTCTTTCGTATATTGAGGTGCAATCATCACCTCAAAAAAAGGAAGCTTTTCAAAAACAAGCTGGGCTAGATGAGCATCGCAGGTTTCATTAATCCCAACGATCCCCCCGAAAGCAGAAAGAGGGTCTCCTTCAATGGCCTGGGCAAGAGCAACCGAAATCTTAGGATCCGCGGATATTCCGGAAGGGTTGTTATGTTTGATGACACACGCTGCCGGCTCTTTAAATTCACGGAGAACATCAACCGCTGATTCAAGATCGATAATATTATTATAAGAAAGCTCCTTGCCTTGAAACTGTTGAAAGGAAAAACGAGACGGCTCGCCCGTCCGTTTATAAAGTGCCGCCCGTTGATGGGGATTTTCACCGTAACGCAGAATTTCGGAACGCTCAAACACTTCATCGAAAACGGCTGGCAACTCTCCATCTTGGCCCAGTTTGAGCTGATTTGATAAATAGCGCGAAATTTCCCGATCATAAGCAGAGGTGTGGCGAAACGCTTTTACGGCGAGCGAGCGACGCAATTCGGTGGAAAGCGAACCTTTTCCCTTTTTAAATGCTTCGATCACAGCTTGATAATCCTTAGGATCTGAAACAACGGCGACAGATTCAAAATTCTTAGATGCGGAACGAAGCATGGAAGGGCCGCCGATATCAATTTGTTCTACCGCTTCTTTTAAGGAAACGCCCGGTTTTTGGATCGTCTCGCGAAAGGGATAAAGATTCACAATCACCATATCAATAGGAAGAATTCCGTGCTTTTTGGCTTCAAGCGCCTGAGTCTTGCTCGAGCGAAGAAAAAGAAGCCCGCCATGAACTTTCGGATGAAGGGTTTTAACTCGGCCCTCCAAAATTTCAGGAAAACCTGTCAATTCTGTGATGGAGCGTACCGCAATTTTATTTTTCTTAAGAAGTGCAAGCGTTCCGCCCGTTGAAAAAATCTCTACTTTGAAACGTTTGAGCTCTTTGACAAGCGGGATTAAGCCGGTTTTATCCGAAACGCTCACAATGGCTCTTTTAATCTTCATGTACGCCTAACTCCCTCTCAAGCTCTTTACGAAAACGAAGCATTAATCTCTCGGTCACTACGCCGGGAATCTCTCTCCCGACAATTCGGCCGTCGAGAGAACGAATCGGAACAATTTCACCTGATGTATTTGTCAGAAACGCTTCATCAGCATTCCAAAAATCATGCCGTGTTAGATTTGATTCAAATACAGGGAAGCTCTCCTGTTCCGCACATTTTATCACAAATTGCCGCGTGACTCCATTCAAGATACCGGCCTGAGGTGTAAAAATTTTTCCCTCCTTTGCCATAAATAAATTCCAAACTGTAGCCTCTGTTACATATCCATTTGAATCCAGAAAAATGGATTCATAGGCATCCGATCCGTGTTGTTCCATCACCCCAAGGACATTATTGAAAAAAGCACTCGTTTTGGGTTCAGGGGGCGCGGCATTAATGAAATTCCGGCGCGTAACGGCTGTCTTCAGATTAACGCCCTTCTCATAAATCCAGGCGGGACGCTTCCGATCCAAAATGATGATGAAACTATCCTTTCCATCAAGCGTAAGGCGGATAAAAGCGTTTTGTTTGTCACAATAAGCCAGACACGCTGCTATTTCTTTTTTAATTTGGGCTCTTGTTTTTGGAAGTTGAAGCCCAACCGTCTTTGCGGATTCAAAAAGTCTATCGAGATGTTCGTTTAAGCGGAAAACGCGGCCCTTATAACTTCTGAGACTTTCAAACACAAAGATTTTGTCTTCTGAAAACGAAGATTCAAAAATTTGATCGGAATTCACCTTCTTACCGTTAACAAAAATTTGAGGAGGACTGGAAGATGGAGATTCAACCATTGAGGCAAAGCGCGTCAATTAGGGCTTTTCCTTTGTGTAAAGTTTCCCAGTATTCAGCTTCCGGATCAGAATCATAAACAACACCTGCTCCTACCTGAAGATAGCCTTTATTGCGGTGGAGAACGAGGCTCCTGATCACAATATTGAGATCCATATCGCCATTGAAATCAAGGTATCCGATCGAACCGGTATAAAGATGCCGTTTGAAGGGTTCAAGTTCCTCAATAATTTCCATGGAGCGAATCTTGGGGCAACCCGTAATTGTACCGCCCGGGAAAACGGCTTTCAAAAGATCGAATCGATCGAAACCTTTACGCAAGCGCCCTGAAATATTGGAGACAATGTGGACCACATGCGAATAACGCTCAAGCGTCATGAGCTCATTGACGTGCACACTTTTAGGTTCAGAAACCCGACCTAAATCATTGCGTTCCAAATCTACCAACATAATATGTTCGGCGCGTTCCTTGGGGCTCATCATTAAATCCCGCCGAAATTTGCGTTCTTCCTCAGGTGTTTCACCGCGCGGCTTTGTACCTGCAATCGGACGGGTCTCGCACAAATTGCCATCGAGCTTAATCAAACGTTCAGGTGAAACGCTTGCAACCGTCAGCGGACCGATTTTCAGGAAACTTGAAAATGGAGATGGATTAATTTGGCGAAGTGTTTCGTAAAGTGTCTCGGGCCTACCTTTAAATTCAAACGAAAACCGTTGGGAAAGATTCGCCTGATAAATGTCGCCCGCTTCAATATATTCCTTCGCGCGTAAAACCATTTGTTTAAACGCTTGTTTGGAACTATCGGACCTGAAATTTCGAATCGTGAAATGACCATTTGTGTGGCCATTAGAATATGGAGTTTCAATCAAAGCACGGGTTTCTTGAATAAATTTTAAAGCACGATCGAAAGCTTTTTTGAAAGATCCGTCCTTTTGAGAAATTAAATTAGCAATTAGAAAACATGCTTTTTCTTTGTGATCGAACACAATGAGATCGCGCACGAAAAGAAGCGATATTTGATCTAAATGAAGATCATCTTCAGCATAATTCGGCAAAGTTTCAAAAGCGTGTGCAAGCTCATAACTGAAATAGCCGACTGCCCCACCCGTAAAAAATGGGAGTTCCGGCCATTTCCGCCCACGATAGGGTTTGAACAACTTTCTTAATTTGGGAAGAATATGATTGGATTCTTTGGTATGAAAAATTTGGAAGGGTTTCCAGCCGAGGCAAGAATAACGGGCTGTTTTCCCTTGAAAACGTACGCTATCGAGGAAAAAAGCGTTTGGTTCATTCATCAGAAGGCGTTTCGCAATCTTCCACGGATCCTCCTGAAGTTTCAATCGAAGGACTAATGGAACGACACAGCCTTTTTTGTACCAAAATTTGAGCTTAGCCTCAGGTATTAAAAACGAAGTGGTTTGAGACATTTCAATGGCGGTACATGAGGAGACCGCTGGGGAATTTGGGGTAAAAGTAAGTGGATTTCTGAGGCATGAGTTCACCTGATTCGCAAACGTCTTTAATGGTTTTCGGCGTAACCGGTCGAATAAAAAAAGCACACTCGGCCTCCCCTTCTTTAAATTTTCCAAAAGCCTCATCGACGGAAGAGGTATAAAAAATTTTCCATTCTAATTCATTATTTTTGATCTGAAGCAACGGCTCAAAAATAAGATAAGAAATGAGGTTCATGTCGAGATTATACCAAGCGGCGGGTTTTTCCTTGGGCATGACTTGGCGTGCTGTTGTTTTATCCTTAAGTTCAAGTGAGAAACATTCGTTATCCGAAAATGCGAGACCGAATCCATCTGTAATAGATCCTTCAGAAACTTTTTCCAAAACGGACCGCGAAACAGGATGTAAAATAAAATGTTTCTTAAGCCCTTCCAAGAATGCTTGTCGATTAATAGGAGTGGACTTCAAAACCACGCGATGAATCGGCAAAATCAAAAGTCCCGGGTCATTAAAACGCACAAAAGAGGTCATCACATAATCCCATGGATGATTTCCCGTGATTGTTCCATTATTTTTTTCAATCGCGTAATTTAAAGCTGTCTCATACCGATGGTGGCCGTCTGCGATAAACACCCTTCGTCTTTGAAACGTCTCCTGAATATTTTCTTTTTCTTTTTTGGATTGAATGGGCCATAGCCGGTGAACTGTTTTCTTCTTATCCTGAAAGTCATATAACGCAGGCTGGTCCTTCAAAGATTGATAAATCCGATCCAGGGTATCGGTTCCATCTTCGTAAAGCGCAAAAATCGGAGAAAAATTACATTCGGTAGCTTTCAAGAGTTGCATTCGGTCTACTTTGGCCGTAGCGTGTGTTTTTTCGTGTGGGAAAACGATTTTTTGTTCAAACGGTTCAAGCTTCAACACACCGAACAAAGAAAGCCGCGTGAGCACTTTATTGTGAAACGGATGTTGATACTGCATTTCATATAAATAATAAGTTTCCGTTGGATCTTGGATCAAAACTTTTTCCCGAGTCCACAACATTAAGTTATTGGCAGAACCGGCATAGACGGACTGTGCGGGAGGATTCTTGGGGTCGGGAACGCTGAGTTCGAGACGAACCACATTATATGGATCGCGTTGATAAAGAACTTTTTGGTCATCCGCTGAAATGATGTCATAGGGAGGCGCAATGACTTGCTCGATTTTGACCTTGTGAGGGTCATAATGCAAAGCGCGGAAAGGTTTAACAACTGCCATATTAGAAATTCAACGGACTTGAGCGCCGGAAGGAATATCGCGCTCTGGTGTTATGATGGTAAGCATTTCGCTATTGCTTGCGGCTAAAAGCATGCCGCTTGATTCGACATCACGAATAACAGCCGGCTCTAAGTTGTTTACAACGACGACTTTTTTCCCCACAAGTTGTTCGGGAGAGTAATGAAGTTTTATACCTGCTACAATTTGTTTTTCTGACTCGCCAACCTTGACTTTAAGGACATACAGACGATCGGCATTAGGATGAAGCTTTACCTCCAGCACTTCTGCTACCCGAAGCTCTAACTGCTGAAATTCCTTAAAAGAAACCATGGCGGACTCCCTTCTTGAAGTGAGGCATTTTAGCATAAAAGTGACAAACGCCAAAGGTAAATGGCGCGTGGGTAAGCCCTTACAAAAATTAACGTAAGTGACTAAAAATAAGAGAGATACAGCTTACTAATTTTTCTTGATTTTGGGCTGAGAACTGTTATAATCCGACCCTACTCACTACCACAAAGTCTTCACCTACAATTAATTTAAGGGAGAGTATTTCTTGGAAAAGATCAAAATTGCCATCGTAGGCGTCGGTAACTGCGCAGCATCCCTCATTCAAGGCCTCGAATACTACAAGAAAAACGGGAAAGCAAAGGAAGAAAACCTCGGCATTATGAATTATAACCTCGGGGGTTATCTTCCTGAGGATATTGAAGTCGTTGCTGCTTTCGATATCGACAAACGCAAAGTAGGCGAACGTTTCGATATCGCGCTGAACGCAAAACCCAACTGCGTGATGGTACTCCATAATCACCTGCCGAAAAGCAAAGTCATCGTGCAAATGGGACCGGTTCTAGACGGGGTCTCTGCTCATATGGCTGAATATCCTGCCGACAGAACCTTTATCGTAGCCAATAAAAAACCGGCCGATGTTGAAAAAGTATTGCGCGATAGCGAAGCTGAAATCCTTTTGAATTATCTTCCGGTTGGATCTGAAGAAGCAACCCGGTTTTATGCTGAAGCGTGTTTAAAAACTGGTGTGAGCCTCATTAATTGTATGCCAGTCTTTATCGTATCGGATCCAAAATGGGCGAAACGCTTTGAAGATAAGCGCATTCCTTGCATCGGTGACGACATCAAAGCTCAAATCGGTGCTACGATCACGCACAGAACACTCGCAAAATTATTTGAAGACCGCGGTGTCAAAATCGACCGCACTTATCAATTAAATACCGGTGGGAATACCGACTTCTTGAACATGCTCAATCGCGACCGGCTCAAATCTAAGAAAATTTCAAAGACGGCGGCTGTTCAAAGCCAACTCGATGTTCCTCTTGAAGAAGACAACATTCACATCGGTCCATCGGATTATGTTCCCTGGCAAAACGATAACAAGGTATGTTACCTTCGAATTGAAGGCCGTGGGTTCGCTGGTTTTCCAGTTAGCTTAGAATGCAGGCTTTCTGTGGAAGACTCCCCCAACAGCGCGGGATGCGGAATTGATGCCATTCGGTGCTGCAGACTCGCTCGCGACAGAAAAATCGGTGGGCCGCTCATCTCTATTTCAGCGTTCACCATGAAACATCCGCCAAAACAAATCCACGATACGGAAGCGAAAGAACTCGTCCGGAAGTTTATTCAAGGCACCTGCCAGCGGTAATCCGTTAGACAATAAAAATACAGGAGGTAACTACGGAGGTCCAGCGGCCGTCTTTATCCCCTTCGGCACTCTGGGTAATGGCGGTAGTTCTGACAATCTCATCCGAAATTTTCCAGATTTCACGCTTGGCGTCATAACTGGAATCTGGATCAAATTTCACTCCTGAAATCGTAGCAAGCATCTCGGCAGCTAAATCTTCTGCATAATCATTCGTTCTGCGCTCGGTCCATCCGTAAGCATGATGCTCCGAAAGATAACCATGCTTATTTAGATTTTTAGGCATAGCGATTCCGATTGATGTGGAAATCAAGCGGTTGGGTTCATTGGTGGAATTGTCACTCATCACGCAAAAAACGATTTGTCCCGGTGAGAGATATTTCAGACCTGCTTCTTTAGGAATCATTTTGCAATAAGGCGGGAAAATACTTGAGACTTTTACCAAGTTGTAAGAGGCGATGTCGGCGTTTCTAAGTGCAAGCTCAAAACTTGTGAGTTTCTCGCGATGAACTCCTACGCCTTTAGTCAAAAAACATTTTTTAGGTAAAATCACTTGCTACACTCCTCGTTAAAATTTCTAACCTATAATGACTTTATCAAAAATGGAAGATCACCGCAACAAATTCGTTTGAATCTTTCTACATCCCCAAAATTCTTTTTGCATTCTCAGCGAATACAAATTTCTGTTTTGCTGAAGGCAGCAGAAATTTAAACTTTGCGATTTCAAGTCCCACATGTGAGTATGGGATATCTGAAGCAAAAACTACCTTTTTAGCCCCAGCCGTTTTCAAAATAACTCCCGTTCTATAATAAGAAAGTGTAGATGTGTCGAGATAAACGTTTGGAAGTTGCTTGGCGATGTCAATGGCTTCACGATAAACGTCTTTTCCGGAATGAGCCAGGATGAAAAAAGTTTTCGGATAGGCTTTAAAAATATGAAGCCATTGGCTTGGATGACATCTCACTTCATGACCTGTATGCAGAATAACGCTTAATCGATTTTTGTCTACGGTTGAAAAAAGCGGTTCTGCAAGACGTGCACTAAAACGATCTGAACGGGGATGAAACTTTACCGCACGGAAACCTGCTTGAGCGGCATGATCAACTTCATGAAATGAAGCTTTGAGTTCATTGGGATTGAGCCGTGCACAACCAATTAAATTCCGGTGGCGCTTGATCAGATGAGCAATTCGGCGATTCGTTTTCATGTAAGAAGGGCCCGGATTTTTCTCATCAATTGGAAAAATAAAGCTACGAGTCACTTTAAACTGCTTCATCGAACGGAGCGTATCTTCAACCGTTTGCCTGGCCCCGTCATTTCGGGAAAGGCCAATATGGGTGTGAAAATCAACGATCATTGAGGAAATAGATCAGCGGTTAATTTCGCTCTCGCAAACTATAGCGGGGACAAGGCCCCCGCCTCGAGACACATTCACAACGCTTTCATCGCTTAAGCGGGAAAGGCTTCCTGCATAAACTCCATTAAAAACAAAACAACCTGTATTCATTTTTTTGGCCGCAAATTCGATCTTATGGTTGACGACTGCGGGAACGGTCATGAAAGGAGGGTTCACGAATTCCTGAACCACCCAGCTCGATTTAAGTGCCTTATCAATGGTATGGTTCCATTCTTCATCGCGAGTTTCGCTCCCGATGGTAACATCTTTTCCGCCGTAGCCTTCGGCCGGCTTAAGCACAAGCGTATCTTTTTCATCCTTCAAAAAATCAATCAGATAACCTTTCTTTCCTCCATAAAACCGTTCAGCGTCGAGAACACGCCTGGTCCAAGGAATATGTTGATGTTTGATTTCATTTTCTTTTGCGGAAAAAAGATGATCATAGCCCGGATTCGTTAAAATTGAAAGAAGGGCTTTGGAAGACGCCAACCTGGAACGCAAAGGATTGACCATGCAAACAGCGCGATCCTTATAAGCCCGCATCATATCGTTCACGTCGCGGAGTTTCTCAAGGAGTTCATTGAAAATCACTCGTCGGTACAAAAGATCGACCCTAAAATTTCCGTGATAAAGTTTCCCTGATTTATAGCGGAGTTCCCGAGGATCAGCAATTGTGGTTTTATAACCTTTTTCTTCAAAAAATAGCTTAAGAATGTCAAATTCAGGCCGCGTACGCACCGTTTTCCAATCGACAATCGCAATCTGAGGTGTCTCAAAACCTCCAAATTCCTCATAAACCCCCAAAAGGGCGTCGAGCAGTTTCTGAGTTCGAACTTCTCTTTGCACATGAATGCCGTCAAAAAAATCTTTAAGTTCATCTGCTTCAAAAAGCAGCTGTTCCAAAGTGTCGGTATAACCCATGCCCGCAGGAGAATCGCAGTTAAGCTCGATAAATCGGACGCTTTCGCCTTCTACAAAACAATCGAAACGTGCCAAAGCGACGGTTCGAGAATAACCGGGATCAATTCGAACCAATTCCTCTGCTTCAGGAGACATTGAAAAACCATCTTTTAAAGTGGGGTCGTGAAGATAAAGGTCGCTCATTCGGTCCACCATCCGGGCCAGATGATCACAGACGGAATGAATCAGACGAGCTTGTTTGGCTGTCAGGAAATGAGGTTTAAAAAAAGTGGGGATGGTGAAGCGCCCGTATTTAACGTAGCTGTGATGGAGTTTTTCTTCAAAATGATGGATGGCTTCAATGGCCTTCTTCTCATTTGAGAGAAGATGCTGTTCATAAGCATAATCGATATTCCGCGTCGGATCAATGGATGTGCGCTGTGCCACGTGCTTTTCCCTTCTTAAAGGCTGTCAACACTGTCTCGCCAATTTCAGCAGGGCTTTCCACCAAAACAATTCCTGCTTGTTTCAATATTTTTATCTTTTCTTGAGCCGTTCCACTTCCTCCGGAAATAATAGCTCCGGCATGCCCCATTCTTTTTTCGCTCGGAGCCGTACTGCCTGCTATAAACGCAACCACCGGTTTTCGAACGTTTTTTTGGATAAATTCAGCTGCTTTTTCCTCAGCATTGCCGCCAATTTCACCAATCATCACGATTGCTTCAGTTTCAGGATCCTTTTCAAAAAGCTCAATACAGTCCACAAAACTAGTACCTAAAATGGGGTCGCCCCCAATTCCAATTACAGTAGATTGCCCCAAACCACGGCTCGTCATCTGCCACACCGCCTCATAGGTTAAAGTGCCGCTTCTTGAAACAACCCCGACTCGGCCCCGTTTATGAATGTACCCCGGCATAATTCCGACCTTTGAGGCCTCTGGTGTGATTATACCTGGGCAATTGGGCCCTATCAAGCGAACCCCTCTTTCTTTCAGGTATTTTTTAACCCGCACCATATCTAATATAGGTATACCCTCTGTAATGCAGACGATCAGCTTGATACCGCTATCAGCCGCTTCGACAATAGCATCTTTCGCGAATTTCGCAGGTACATAAATCACGCTGGTATTGGCACCTGTCTTTTGAACTGCTTCCTGCACGCGATTAAAAACAGGCGTCCCTTCAAAATCCATTCCGCCTTTTCCAGGCGTGACGCCTCCCACAATTTTAGTTCCATATTCCTTCATCTGGCGCGCATGAAACGAACCGTGGGAACCCGTAATCCCCTGCACAATCACTTTTGTATTTTGATCCACTAAAATCGCCATTATTTAATCGCTTTTACCACTTTTGTTGCAGCGTCTGCGAAACCGTCTGCGGAAATAACGGAAAGCTTTGAATTGGCAAGGATAGCTCTGCCTTCCTTCACATTCGTACCTTCCAACCTTACTACAAGCGGAACTTTAAGATTCACTTCTTGGACAGCGGCCAGAACGCCTTCCGCAATTACATCGCAGCGCATAATGCCGCCAAAAATATTAACCAGAATTGCTTTTACTCTGGGGTCTTTCAAAATAATTTTGAACGCATCAGTTACCTTTTCTTTACTCGCCCCGCCGCCGACATCTAAAAAGTTGGCAGGCTCACCGCCTTCCAATTTAATAATATCCATTGTAGCCATCGCAAGACCCGCGCCATTCACCATGCAACCAATATTCCCATCAAGACCTACATAGCTTAGCTCGTATTGTTTTGCTTCCGTCTCGCGAGCATCCTCCTGTCGTGGATCATAAAGAGCCGCGAGTTCCGGATGGCGGAAAAGACCGTTATCATCAAGGTTAATTTTGGCATCAATAGGAATGAGTGAACCATCTTCCATTAAACCAAGCGGGTTGACTTCCACTAAAGATGCATCGGTCGCTACAAAAATCTCAGCGAGTTTTGCAATAGAAGAAGCCATCGCAGACTCTACAGATGCGATATCTTTAGAAACTTTCTTGAGCCGATCTACAAGCGGTTTAAATAGATTGGGCTTGAGCGGTTGATCAGGATCAAAATGAAACTTCAAAACTTTCTCAGGTGTCTCATGCGCCACAGTTTCAATATCCACACCCCCCGCTTCAGAACAAATCACGCAAGGAAGCGCTGCTTCCCTATCGAGCGCCACCGCCAGATAAAGTTCTTTTTTGATACGGCTTGTCACTTCAATCAAAACATGATCGATCGGTTTGGCAACACCGGCTGTTTGATAAGTCGCGAGGCTTGTTCCCAACATGTTTTTTGCTGCTTCAAAAGCCTGCTCAGCTGTTTCGACAATTTTAATTCCACCGGCTTTTCCTCGGCCACCCGCATGGACTTGAGCTTTGACCACAAACTGTTTTGCGCCAATCTTTCGGATCTCTTCGAGTGAAAGAGATTTTTGATCAAACACTTTTCCGATCGGAACTTTTAATCCGAACTGGCTGAAAATGGCTTTTGCCTGATATTCGTGGATATTCATAATGAAGAAAGTATCGGCCTCAAAAGTAGTTCGCTTAAGCTGATGGGCAACATGAAGCTTGAAGATAAACGCCGTTTTGGTGAGCTTCGGCCATTCGGGCGTATTTTTTGGCCCATTCAATGGTGTCTTTGACTTCGCGCTTCGATAATTTTCGGACAAATTTTGCGGGTGAACCCAAGTAAAGTGACTCAGGTTTCACTTTTGTTCCCTCTGTTACCAATGCGCCTGCTCCAATCAAAGCGCCGTCTCCAATTTTAACGCCATTTAAAACGATGGCTCCCATTCCCACCAATACCCCATCTCCAACAGTGCAGGCATGTAAAATAACGTTATGTCCAACGACGCAATAGTCCCCTACGAAACAGCCTCTGTTGGATTCCAAATGAACAACACAAAGATCCTGAATATTGGAATATTTCCCAACGACAATTTTATTGATGTCGGCCCGTAATACGGCGCCGGGCCAAATGCTTGCATAATCTTTAAGAGTCACATGGCCAACAACCGTAGCCGTCGGGTGAATAAAAACATGCTTCCCCAATTTGGGACGGTACTGTTTCATTTTTTTAGAAGGTTGAGAAGATTAACGGTAATTTCACGGTTGGTTTCGATAATGGAAGTGACAAGCGGAATTCCTTTCGGGCATGCCTTGACACAATTCTGGGCATTTCCACAATCTTCGATTCCACCCTTCCCCATTAAGGTAAGCAAACGATCTTCTTTGAGATTCGCGCCTAACGGATGAGTATTAAACAGGCGGACTTGATTAATGGAAGCGGGACCGATGAAATCCGAACGGTCATTAAATTGGGGGCATGCTTCCATGCAACAACCGCAGGTCATACACTCAGAAAGATGATACCGCATATCTGCAATTTCGGGAGCAATTTTAGGGCCGGGCCCTTTGACATTTTGATCTCCAACCTCAACCCATGCCTTCACCCGCTTAAAATTCTCAAAAATCACCCTGCGGTTGACCACCAAATCCCTAATGACGGGAAATTTCGTCATCGGTTCAATCGTGATATAGTCGCCTAATTGGTCAATGAGCGCACTACAAGCTTGGCGGACACGGCCATTAATTACCATGGAACACGACCCGCAAACTTCTTCCAAGCAGCTTTGTTCCCACGTAACAGGCGTCGTTTTTCTTCCATCAAATGTTTTGGGATGTTTTTGAATTTCCTGAAGACATGAAATCACATTCATATAAGAACGGTAGGTGAGATGAAATTCTTCCCAATAAGGTTTTGATTCTGCCCGTTCTTGGCGTTTAATTTTTAGAACGATCGTATCGAACTTGACCATTAGTATTTCCGTTCTTTCGGTGTTATGAGTGAAGTATCGACTTTTTCATACGTTAGCTCGATTCCTTTCGGAGCCCACTTGGCCACGGTCGTTTTGAGCCATTCTTTGTCGTTCCGATCTGGAAATTCTGGCTTGTAATGTGAACCGCGGCTTTCATTGCGAGCTAACGCGCCAAGCGTAATGACGCGTGCAATGACCAACATATTTTCAAGCTCGCGCGCAAAAATTAAGGCCTGATTGACCCAATTGCCAGTGTCACTTAAACTGATATCTTTATAACGTTCCGACAATTCCTTAAGTTTTTGATCCGTAGCTTGAATATCTTTATTCTTCCGAACCACAGTTACATGATCCGTCATCCATTTGGCCATCTCTTCCCAAAGCAAGTATGGATTTTCCTTTCCTCCTGATCGCAGCAATCGGTCGTTGGCTTCTCGTTCACGTTTCAACTCTTGATCAAAAAATTTGGAGCTGGTATCTTGAGCATTTTCCTTAAGAGAATCGACATATTGAACAGCCCGTTTGGCAACCAGTTCGCCTCCATAAATGCACGAAAGAAGCGAATTTGCTCCGAGGCGATTGGCGCCGTGATATTGATAATCACATTCCCCTGCCGCAAAAATACCCGGCACATTCGTTGTGTGTCGGTCATCAATATAAATCCCGCCCATCGTATAATGAACCGACGGGAAAACCCGCATGGGAACTTTTTTGGGGTCTTCGCCTACAAACTTTTGATAAATTTCAATGACACCACCAAGCTTTTGTTCTAATGCTTTTGTGTCCAAATGTGAAATATCAAGATAGACTAAATCTTTTCCATCGATTCCAAGTTTAAGCTCACGGCAGACTTTAAAAATTGCGCGGCTTGCGATATCGCGCGGAACTAAATTTCCATATTTTGGATACCACTCTTCAAGAAAATACCATGGCTTTCCGTCTTTATAAGTCCAAACACGCCCACCTTCACCGCGGATCGCCTCAGACATAAGCCGATTCTTATCTTCGCCTGGTATTGCTGTCGGATGAACTTGAACGAATTCACCATTGGCGTACCAAACACCTTGTTTGAAAACAGCGCCAGCAGCCGAACCCGTACAGATAGTAGAATTTGTGCTTCTTCCATAAATCATTCCAACGCCGCCTGTGCACAAAACCACGGCGTCCGCGCGAAACGCTTTCAGTTCAAGCGAAATGAGATCAATCGCAACAATTCCACGCGCCGTTTGAGTACTATCAAGAACAGCAGATAAAAATTCCCAGCCTTCATAGCGTTTTACGAGCCCTTCGACTTCAAAACGCCTCACTTGCTCATCAAGGGCATACATTAATTGTTGTCCTGTTGTAGCGCCTGCAAAAGCGGTCCTGTGGAATTTGGTTCCACCGAACCTTCTGAAATCGATTAAACCTTCGGGTGTTCGGTTAAATGCAACACCCCACCGGTCAAACATGTAGACAATTTCAGGCGCCGCTTCGCACATGCCTTTCACCATAGGCTGGTTCGCAAGGTAATCGCCGCCGTAAATCGTTTCTTCAAAATGAATCTGGGGAGAATCTCCCTCTCCTTTTGTGTTCACGGAAGCATTGATTCCGCCTTGGGCACAAACGGAATGAGACCTGCGGCATGGAACAATGGAGAAAATTTCGACGTGGCAGCCTGCTTCCGCCAGCCTGATCGTCGTCATCAGCCCGGCCAGCCCGCCACCAACGACAATAAATTTATGTTGTGAATCCATTTAGAGTAGACGAATTAAGGAAAATGTGCCGACAATAAAAATTAAAAGACCTAGTGCGCCAAACGCGATTCCGACTTTGCGCTGAGACTCAGCAGTTACCGTAATTCCCCAGCTCACACAAAATCCCCACACTCCATTTGCAAAATGAAAACAAACAGCCGCAAGGCCAATCAAGTAAAACCAAAAGACCAAAGGATGAGATACAATTTCTTGCATCCGCGCGAAACTCACTTCTGTTCCGTACATGGCATTTTCAATGCGTGTTTCGTAAACATGATACAAAATATAAGCGAATGCGAAGCCGCCTGTAATGCGTTGGAGTGTGTATAAAAAATTCTGGGTGTAGGGATAAGAAGAAAGATTGGTTTTCCCACTAAATGTCACAAAAAGGCCGTAACCAGCATGATATAAAATAGGAATTCCGATAAAAGTAATTTCTAAGAAAACAACAAACGGCATGCTTCTCAAAAAATCAATTTGATGGTTGTACGCCGCGGGACCAAAGAGAATAAAGGCGTTGGAAAACATATGCTCCATGAGAAAAAACCCAATTGGAAAAATGCCTGAAAGCGAGTGGAGCCTCTTGAGAATAAACGAGGAACTGACTTTCGGAATTTCGTTCATAATGAGAGCTTTTGAATTTGTTCTCGGACGTGTTCGGCGGAACGTTTCAAGGCTGCTTGAGATTCGCCAGAAAGTTTAAGCTCAACGACCTTTTTCACTCCTTCGCGGCCCAAACTCACCAGAACTCCGCAATAGGTATCATTAATGTCGTATTCGCCTTTCAAATATACACAACAAGGAAGAATGCGGCCGGAATCTTTAATAATCGCTTCTGTCATTGCAACAGCCGAAGAAGAAGGGGCATAATAAGCGCTACCAGTTTTAAGTAGGTTTACAATTTCAATCCCGCCGTCTTGAGTCCGTTTATTAATGGCGTCAATTTTTTCTTTCGTAAGAAGTTTGGTAATTGGTTTTCCCTTATGTGTGGAAAATTCCGGCGCAGGAACCATTAAATCACCGTGACCGCCCAAAACAACCGCTTCAATTTCTTTGGGCGGAACTTTAAGTTCCAGAGAAATAAAATAAGCGTAACGCGCTGAATCCAAAACACCAGCCATGCCAATGACACGTTTGTGGTCAAAACCTGATTTTTTCCAGGCCAAATAACTCATGACATCAAGCGGATTGGTCACAATGATTAAAATTGCTTTTGGAGAACGAGACGCGACTTCTTTAACAATTCCACCGACGATTTCTGCATTCTTGGCTTGTAAATCATCGCGCGTCATGCCAGGTTTCCGTGCAAGACCTGCTGTAATGACTACAAGATCGGAATCTTTTGTCACATCATAAGAATTGGTACCCACAATTGCGGTATTAAATCCTTCAATCGAAGCTGATTCCATCATGTCCAGCGCCTTACCCTGAGGCAGCCCCTCAACCACATCAACCAAAACAACATTGGCAAGCTCTTTCTCAAGCAAACGTTGAGCAACGCCCGCACCGACAAATCCCGCACCGACGACCGTTACCTTAGATTTGCTCATTTCATACTCCTCATCTTCTTAATGATCGCTTCACCCATTTCTTTGGTTCCTACCGCTGTTGGATCGTTCCGGTCTGCTTTCATATCATAGGTCACATCTTTACCTTCTTTAATAACATCCGCAACCGCTCGCTCTAAACGGTCAGCCGCTTTCTCTTCCCCTAAATAACGAAGCATGAGCATGCCCGAAAGAATCATAGCTGTGGGATTTACTTTGTTAAGCCCTTTGTACTTAGGGGCTGAACCGTGGGTGGCCTCAAAAATGGCCCCGGATTCCCCGATATTAGCCCCGGGGGCAACTCCCAAGCCGCCAACTAGGCCCGCACAAACGTCTGAGAGAATATCGCCATAAAGATTGGGGAGAACAAGGACATCATAATGTTCCGGATGTTGAACCAGCTGCATACACATATTGTCTACAATGCGGTCCTCAAACTCAATATCAGGATACCCCTTGGCCACTTGGCGTGAAACTTCAAGAAAAAGGCCGTCTGTAAATTTCATAATGTTGGCTTTATGAACGGAGGTTACTTTTTTGCGTTTGTATTTTCGTGCATATTCAAAAGCGAATTTGACAATACGCTCGGTACCGGTAACAGAAATCGGCTTGATGCTGATACCGGAATCTGGACGAATGGACTTTTTTGAAAGTTGTACACAAAGATCAATCACTTTCTTTGCTTCAGAAGTTCCTTTTTGAAATTCAATTCCGGCATACAGATCTTCTGTATTTTCACGCACAATCACAAGATCGATATCTTTATAACGAGACCGAACTCCCGCGTAGGATTTACAAGGGCGAAGGCAGGCGTAAAGGTCAAATTCTTTTCTGAGTTGAACGTTTACGGAACGAAAGCCAGTTCCTACAGGCGTTGTAATCGGAGCTTTAATCGCAACTTTGTTTTTGCGGATGGATTCAAGAAGACGATCCGGAAGCGGCGTGCCTTCTTTTTCCATAACATCTATTCCGGCGTCCTGAATGTCCCAATCAAATGAAACGCCGGTCGCATCTAAAACCGCTTTTGTTGCAGTGGCAAGCTCAGGGCCCGTCCCATCGCCGCGAATCAAAGTAACCTTATGCCCCATTTTATAAAGCCTCCTAACTAAAAGGTTCTCACGTGAGTTATTGCACTAGAATTAATAAACTGTTATTCTAGCAAAGGTTAGGTATTTTTACAAGGAACTGAAAGAGATGAAAAAAATTAGGGAAACTTTAGAAAAAGCGCTGCTTGAAGCTGGAAATATTTTGAAACGGGCTATTGAACAGCCCATTCAGATTCAATACAAAAGCCCGATCAGCTTAGTAACTGAAACCGACAAAAATGCGGAGCGCGTGATTATTGATATCATACGCCGTAAATTTCCAAATCATTCGATCCTCGCTGAAGAATCCGAACCACAAGGAGATTCCAGCTCCAAATGGATTATTGACCCCGTAGACGGGACTTCCAACTTCGCGCACCGCTTACCTCTTGCCTGCGTTTCGATTGCATTTGAAGAAGCCGGAATTGTAAAAGTCGGAGGCGTTTGGAATCCTTTTCACGGCGAATGGTTTTGGGCTGAACGCGGAAAAGGCGCTAGTTTGAATGGTAAAAAAATCCATGTTTCAAAAAATAAAACCTTAAAAGAATCTCTTCTCGTTACAGGTTTTCCTTATGACCGAAGAAAACGCGGATCTTACTATCTTAACTTTATGAAAGCCTTCCTGATGAAAACCCAAGACCTCCGACGGTTAGGCTCAGCAGCGCTTGACCTTTGCTATGTCGCTTGCGGGAGATTCGACGGATACTGGGAGTTTCACTTGCAACCTTGGGATCAGGCAGCCGGAGCTTTGATCGCACAAGAAGCAGGAGCCTGCTTAAGCGATTTCTCAGGCAGGCCCATGAATATTTATGGGAAACAAACGCTTGTGACCAACGGAAAAATTCACAGCGAAATGCTTGCAATCATTAAAAAACTTCTGTAGCATAGATTTCTCATTCTGAGAGGAGCCTCATGAAGAAACCTCGAAAGAAAAAAACAGGTTCCACCCTACCCAAGCCGCGCGGTGTCTGGCAGATTAATCCAAAAACACGCGTTAGAAAAAACAAAAAAGTATATTCTAGATCAGAAGAACGAAGAAAAATACACCGCCGGACAACTGACAAATTAGATTGGTTTGGGGAAAAAAAGAGGCGCCCTTGATGCAAGATCCTGTTTCCATAACAGTCATCTTAATAGCGATTGTCATTGTGGCTGAGCGCTGGCATGAGCGTTTCAAAAATACTTTAATCATGCGAATTCTGCCCACCCCAGTCCTTTGCTACATTCCTCCCACAATCTTAACCACATTTGGAATTTTTCCAATGAAATCGCCCGTCTATGATTGGATTTCACAATACGTTCTCCCTGCCTGTTTGATTTTGTTGCTGATGACGACGGACTTGCGCAGTCTCAAAAAAGTGGGGCGTATGGCATTTCTCGCCATGGCCGGTGCCTGCATAACGGTCGTCATTGGGGGCGTTTTAGTTTTCTTCGTATTTCACAATGTGCTTGGCCCTGAAAGTTGGAAAGCGATCGGAACTCTGAGCGCCAGCTGGGTAGGCGGAACGGCAAACGAACTTGCGGTCAAGGAAGCTACAGGCCTTTCGGATGCACTCTTTGGCCCGCTTTTTATTTCAGATATTACAATCGTTTACATATGGATGACTTTTCTCATGATCCTCTCGGGAAGCCAGAAAAAAATAGATCGGGTCATCGGGGCTGATCGAAAACAATTAGAAATGACTCTTCATCATAAAGAGTCGGCCAAATCCGGAAAGCGGACTGCTAAACTTCAAATTTCGTTGAAATCACTCATCTTTCTTTTGGTCATCGGCTTTGGAGGAGGTATTCTTTCAAACCGGATCGGAAATCAAATTCCAGATATTGGCTTAGTCGTTACCCAAACAACGTGGGCAATTATTATCGTCACCACTCTTGGGCTTTTACTTTCTACAACTAAGTATGCCCGCTCCCAAGAAGCCAACGCAGGCAAAATAGGTTATTTTCTACTTTATTTTGTCCTAGCCTCAACGGGCGCAAAAGCCAACCTACTCGCCATTTTAATGTCGCCGCTTTTTCTGGGAATTGCTTTTATTTGGATGCTAATCCATGGCGTGCTTTTTTTCTTGTTCGGAAAACTTTTCCGTATGCCGATCGCAATTTTAGCTACTGCTTCTCAAGCGGCGTTGGGAGGGGTTGTATCGGCACCGATTGTGGCATCCACTTATGAATCAGAATTGGTTTCGGTTGGTTTGATCCTTGCGATTTTCGGAAATGCAATCGGAAATTACGCGGGGATTTTAATGGCTCAATTGCTACGGCTCTTTGCTTAATTAATTCGTCCCGCCTTTTTCAAAGGAAGTGTTCAAGTTATTTTTGACCTCAGTAGGAACCTTGTTCAATTCTGCCGTGCTTTTTATGCCCTCTTGGACAAAAACGCCTCTTGTGACGCCGCCTTGTTCATTATAGGATTGAACAAAGACAACCCCTTCATACACCAGAACGATCGTTTTAAAATCCTTGGCATCGATCGTTCCAAACATTTTCCAAGGATTATCACCAAACTTTTCAAGTTTATCCTGCTTGCCCTTAGAATCGTCTGAGCCCTTGTCTGAACTGTCAGACTTTTCTTTGTTGTCACCGTCAGACGATTTCCCTTTGCCGTTACCAGGACCTCCGCCGCCTGGGCTTCCACCGCCATCTAAACTGCCCGTGGGCGTTGAAGAACCAGAAGAGGAATTTGTGAGTACAACACCGGATGAATTTGAGTCAGAAGTAATTACAGGGGGCGACATGGAAATAGGAGCCGGCATCACTATATCAGGTCCTCCATTCGTCGGAACCAAAATCAAAACACCCTGTCCGAAATTCGTTGCGCCGATCAAATTATCAATATTACTGATAATGGAAGCTGTTTGGCTAATCACTTGATCGGTTGCCGCCGAATTGCTATTTGTCGTAGTCGTCGCAACCGCAAAAGTCCAATTGGTATTGTTACCAGAATTTGTAACATTTGCTGTTTGAGCGTCAATGGCTGCGGCATTAATGTTGTTTGAATCCTTGACATCAAGATAACTGATTGTGCGTGTCCCCTGAGGATCAATTCTCCACTGGGTACCGCTTGTTCCGCTTCGTAGAGACAGCAAATTTCCCGCCGCACCTTGAAGATTCAGCGTCCCCGTAACGGTTTGGGTACTTCCAGCTTCAAAAGTTAACGTCCGTGCGGTCGTCACATTTTTGGTCAGATTATAGAATGTATTAGACCCTGAAATCGTTTGATCGGTACCGTCTAAAGTAACGGTATTGCTATTGGCAGTAAATGTCCCGGAATTCGACCAATTGCCACCGATTGTCATTGCTTTACCATTTGCATTTAACGTGCCGTTTGTAATCGTGAAATTACTGTCCGCATCAAAAGCATCCTGCAAGGTCCATCCTCCGTTAACCCCATTGAATGTTGTGTTATAGAAACTAGATCCACCTGAAGTAATGGTTTTGCCTGAGGCTGTAGAGTCAAAGGTAACTGTATTTGTTCCGGGAGTAAATGTGCCGCCGGTTTTAGACCAACTCCCTGAAATGGTAAATGCACCTGAAGGAGCCGTAAGAGTTCCGCCCGAAAGTGCTAGATCTCCATTCACATCCACAGTTCCTGAACTTCCTGTGAATGTACCTGATGAAACCGTAAGTCCACCATTAAACGTTTGCGTCGCCGTAGAAGCTTGATAAGTCCCTCCGCCTACCGTGGTAAGTCCCGTTACAGTTGTTGTTTGCCCATTAGCGTTGTACGTCCCAGCAGTGGCATTCAGGGCACCGCTTACGGTGACAGCGCCAGTAGGTGCCCATGTTCCTCCGGTGCCATTGAAGGTAAGATTATAATATGAACTTCCCGCCGCAAGCCCCGTATAGGAAGTGGTGCCATCGTAGGTCACTGTTCCTGAATTGGTGTCCATGCTGAGACCAGTAACCGTCTCACCGCCTTGAAGCCTTAAGGTTCCATCATTACTAAAAGTAGCACCAGTAGCGGTAAGGTTCTTTGCATTTAAATCAAAGGTGCCATTTGTAATGGTAAGCGCGTTCGTCACTGTAAGATTATTCGTCGTTAAATCCCAAGCGCCACCGACCCCATTAAAGGTCAAGCCATAGAATGAAGAAGAACCTGGGTTAATGGTACCGCTTGTGGAAGTGCCGTCGAAAGTGACTGTGCCACTTCTAGCGGTGAATGTCCCAGAATTACTCCAATTACCTGCAACATTAATCGCATAATTACTGCTGCTCGCATCCAAAGTACCGCTGCTAACTGTCAGATTGCCATCGGCATCCAAGTTTCCTCCGAGGGTTACTGTTCCTGAACTATTAACTGTAACGTTGTCAAAAGCCATCGTCGCGGACGTCCCCTGACCATCCACTGTTTGACTCCCTGCAAAAACAACGGTTGAGTCATTTGTGGTTGCATCGACAGTTCCCGCGGTATACGTCCAATTATTGGTCGTGCGAATTGTGCCGCTAAGCGTCAAGGTTCCGCTTGTCTTGTTAACGGTAACGGCTAGAAGATCGCCGGCGGAACTGGTGGCATTTCCGGTAAAGGTTTGGTCGCCGCTACCGTCAATAACAATGTTTTCTGTTCCCCCATCAAAACCGGAGTTTTGTATGATGTTGCCTCTCGCATAAACGGTCCCAACACAACTACTGCAGGGAGGCGGGCCGGAAGTTTTATTAATGGAACCATCTGTCAAAGTAAGAAGCCCTGTTGCAATAAGCTGATCCGATGCGGCAAAAGTTTTGGTGCCAGTTGAATTAAAGGTAAGGGCACTAAACGTCTCGGAGGAATTGACATCAATGGTAGCGGATCCTGTGTCAAAAGTCATAGTGCTGGTACCCTCGTTAAACGTACCGCTTGAGATCGTAAAATTGCCTCCAACATTAAGGCTGCCTGAGTTCGCGTTAAACGTTCCTCCCGAAAGAGTAAACGTGCCGTCGACATCCAAATTTTGACTGCTCAAAGCGAATGTACCGCCTGCCTGTGCAAAGTTACCCGTAATGCCTAAGCCTTGACTTAGGGTAATCGTGCCCGCATATCCCGAACCAATTGTGAGAGATGCAATGGAAAGAGAAGCGATATCCTGTGTGGAATCGTTGTCGGCACCTGCGTACGTTCCCGTATCTCCAGTAAAGGTGACCGTGTTGCCAGCACCTGGAGCGGCACCCGCACTCCAGTTGCCGCCTGTGGACCAGAGCGCATTTCCACCGCCGCCCGTCCATTCAGGATCAGCATCCCAACCCAAAATGTTGCCGTCACTATGGGATCGTGTAATTAGAACAATGTCACCACCCAATTGATGCGAATCTCTTACATCCACAAAATCAAGATGATAATCACCTTGAATATCGATCAAATATTGCGCACCTTCTTCAATGGAATGAATTTTAAGCAGGTGGGCGTATTCACCTTCTAAATCTAATCGCCCAGTAATCGTCTGAAGCACCCCTGCTTCAAATTTAATCACGCGATCTGCGCCGGAAGCATAGAAATCGTGAAAGGTATTAGCTCCATAAACGGAATGTGTGTTGTTGCCTCCTAAAAATGTAACGGAAGAATTGTCTCCATTAAAAACCCCTTGATTGATCCAATCCTTCTCGATCTTAAAAGTCGTGCTGTTTGCATTTACCGTTGTTCCCTCTCCGATTTTTAGATTACTCGTTTCAATAGTTCCATTAGTGGAAACTGCTCCATTCGCTACAAATTCAACCGTACCGTCCTTCCCTGCTACCACCTGATTCGCGCGAATATAACCTTCTGTATTAATCGCCTTATCAAAAATTTGATTTGCGGCCTTGGCCGTCAAACTCACATGACCGCTATCGGCAGCAAGCGTGCCGGTGTTTTTAATTTGATCACTAATGGGATTCCCATCTTTATCCAAGATCGTTTTCGCTGTTGCCTCATCAACCGCAACGGAAACCAGTCCGTCCCCTGAAAGGCCCACAGAGACCATGTTGCCTCCCGCAAGGGCGACGGTTCCAAGCGGGGCCTCAATGGTTCCCCGGTTTTCAATGGCATCCGCAATCAGAATCGCCATGCCGCCTTCCGTAGTTTGAATGGATCCTTCATTTAGAATAAAGGAGTGAGATGGATCGGTGCCCTGAAGGCCGGCAAAGATATAATTGCCTGCCAAAAAGTTTTCGTTTGTAATATTTTGGGTGGAAGCAATCAATCCGCCAACTTCAATATTCGCCGTATTTGCAAAGTGAAAGCCATCGGAATTGACCAAAACGAGATTTCCGTTGGCAAAAAGATTTCCGGAGATTTCGCTCATTCCCCCGCCTAAGATTCGATTTAAGGAAAAGGAATCAGCGCTAGGAAGTATGAAATTAACGGTCTCTCCTGCTCCGATATTAAACGAATTGTAATTGATGATGGACTGATTCGAAGCTGTAATGTTAAGTGTTGATTCACTGGGCTGCTCAAACGTCGCGGTTCCAGATGCCACTTCTTGAACTTCGGGAAGTGGATAAGCTGCCGTTGCACAGATTAAATAGAAGAGCATAAACGACGCAAAACATCGTGCTTTTTTGCGGTGCTTTAGACTAACGACCCTACCGTAAATAAGCAGTCTCATTAGCTGTAATTATCCTCTCTCTCTAGTTAAACTATGCACTGCTGATAGGAGACTTCAAGAGGAGAGGAACTATTAACAGATAAAAAGGGGGAATAAATAAAGTGGTAAAGAAAGTCAAAAGGGATTTATGTTCAGCATTCAGTTCGCGTTGTCTAACAAAATGTGCTAAAGTGGCGCAATTTACCCCTTAAATCTAAATGTTCCTCTTTATATGCAGTCTGATCGGATTGGTGGTGCAGGGTTTTATATTTCACCTCATTGATCCTTTCGGCTACCCCGATACCATCCGCTACTTCAATTTAGCACAATTCCTAAGTAGTCCTAGTATCGCTCATTTCGGTGACTATGCTCATCAGCATGGCATTGTTTTTGTGCCGCTTTTTCTTCCTGTTTGGCTTCTTGTGGGAAAAAATATGCTTGGACTTTCCTATGAAGTTTGGGGGTTAATTTTGCAATTCGTCTCTGTGCAAATTATTTTGTGGTTTACTTATTTGATTGCATTAATAGCGGTGGGAAAAATAGCAGCTCGGATAGCGCTTTTGCTTTTGGTTACCCATTTTGGTTTTTTCATGCTTTCTGGTTTCATCACTTCGGAATACCCCTTTATGGCCCTGATGATGATAACCGCCTGGTTTTCAATTTGCTGGGATTCCTGGAATGTGAAAAAATTCATACTACTTTCCCTATTGATGGCCCTGCTCGTTTCAATCCGATCTCAGGGACTTGTGTTTTCCTTCTTGATCACTGGCTATTTGGTTTTCTCAAAAAAAACGAAGCTTCATCAAGGATTGTTTCTGTTGGCCACGCCTATAGCGTGTTCTCTCTTTCATCTCTATTTTTTTCACCATCTTGATGCCCGATTCCAAGAAACACTTTCTTCAAATGACATTGTCTCGCAATCCATGTTTTTTCTGGGGGACCGCTTCGCCGACTACGATTTTTCAATCCACGGAATCCGAGCGATCTTGGCCAAAGAAACTGTGGTTCATTTCTTTCTCCGCCAACCTTCCGTTTATCTTACGTTATTGACCCGGCACTTGGGAGAATTCTTCGCTTTTTTAAACAAAGGGTTTGTTTCTTACTATTTTTTGGCGGGCGCCCTCATATTGTCTTCAATAAGGGCCAAGATTAAGGCAAAACCTATCTTCGTGATTTGGATTTTCGGAAACTTACTCTTTACCATTTTTCTATTAGCGCCTTCCGATTCAATTGTCCGATACCAATCCAGTTCTTTTCCATTCGCAATCATTTTGGTAGCAAGCGCTGTAGCAAGCGGTTTTCCAAGTCGTGCAAACTTAAGAAAAACTCAAATATACGCCATGGTGATGGCAGGTTTGGTTTTAGGTTCCTATCTAAGTTACCATTTTTTAGAACACAAGGACCTTTACGTTCGATGGAAATCCGGAAGATACTCGGAAAATCTGACCTTGAAGGAAGGCGCGATAAAATCCGCTGAACTCATTGAAGAAAAAATCGGCGCTCGACAGGAACCCATTGCAACGATGAGTGCTTACGATTACGGGACCATTTATCGCTCGCAGCACACGCCTGTTTATTTGAGTTGGGGATGGAACCGGGAGGAAATACGAGATTACCTGAAGACGCGTAAAATTAATTACTTGATTGCGCTTCAAGATGAGCTCGGGATTCTAGATCGAACTGGAATCCGCTACGAAGTTGTAGCGCCCCTCACTAAACGCAAATATCCCCAAAACCAGGAATACCTTTGCCGTTTTAATATCGATTAAAGAACCTGGGCCAAGCCATTCGGACCAATAAGCACACTAACCGAAAGGTGTCGCGCCCTACGTGAATATCGCTTTTTTCGCCTCCATAGAGACATTGAACGGGAACGAAATGGATTTTGACTCCTGCTTTAGCCGCTGCTAATACCATTTCCGTTTCATATTCGAAACGTTTTCCTCTCAAAGCTAGTGAAGCAAGAAGCTGCCCATCAATTAAACGAAAACCACTCATCCCGTCGGGAAGCGGCTGGCGAGTCATTAACGAAAGAATTTTCGAAAGAAAACGGTTCGTCCACAATCGAACGAGCGGCATTTCCATAGGATCATGAAAGCGGTTGCCCATCACGAAAAGAAATCCTTGCTTGCGAGCTTCTATAAACTTTGGGATATCTGAAGAATGATGCTGACCATCTGAGTCCAGCAAAATAAATGTATCATGACCATGCTGGAAACCCCGCTCAAAACCTTTCTGTAGAGACGCGCCCTTCCCCTCATTTCTCGAGTTCGTGATCACTTCGGCTCCCGCATTTCGTGCAAATTCGGCCGTTTGATCGGTAGAACCATCGTCAACGACCAAAGTGGGAAAACCAAGTTCGGATAAGGACTGAAGAACGGCTTTAATATGTTTTGCTTCGTTATAAGCTGTCGTAATGATGCAAACCTTCATAGTAAGATAAAAAAGGGTGAGGTTCCTTTGACCTATTTTGTTAAACCTGCACTTGAAGACTGAAATGGACACGAGTGTGATCGGAATCCGTAAGCGGCTCTTGACCCAACACGTGCGCGAATTCTACGCGGCCGTATAAATACTTGGAAAGACGTATTCGAATTCCTGCGCCGATTCCAGAAAGAAATCGCTTTTGAATTTCTGTGCTGGCAGGTCCCCTAAGCCTGGCGTAACCAAGATCGTAGAAAAAAACAAATTTTGTTTCCTTCCAGAGCGGCTGATCCGAGTGAGGGACTTTCCAGGTTTTCGGAAGAAAGCGAAACGGAACGAGATATTCAAAATTTAATAAAATCCCTTGATCACCTAAAAAATCCCCCTCGGGATATCCTCTGACGGTAGTAGCTCCGCCAAGGAAGAATTCTTCCTGAGGCGTTAACTTATGCGGTGAAAGCTGAGATGAAAGTTTACCAATCGCTTGCGTATCGTAAGGAAGGCTAAAACTTCGTGTAAGCTTCGGCTCAAACTTAATAAAATCAGGTTCCGCACCTGCTCTTCCAGCTAGAGGATTGGACTCGCCTGAGGCACCAAAAAGCTTGATCCCAAAAGAAATTTCATTTTCAAAAGCGGTTATACCCCATTTATCTCGGTAAGCAAAATCAAACCCTGAATGCAGAACGCGCAAACGATCTCGCCTGCGAGTTCCGACTGTGCTTCGGGTCGTGCTTTCCTTAAAATCAAAACCAACCCATCCGTTACTCAAGAAACGCTCTCGGTCTAATAAAGTCTGATGCAAAGAAACCGTGTAAGTCTGAGCAATACCGTTTATATCCAAACTTTTGAATTCCTTTTTCGGTGCCACCTGCGAATGACTGAAACCCGATACTAGCTTCGTCCCGTGAGCGGTAAGGGGAACAATATATTGAGTAAAGACCGCACCGAAATCTTTGCCAAAAACCGTTCCGGCAAGAAGAATGCTATCGGGAATAATCCAATTGTTGTAGCGAGTAACAAAATCAAAACGACGTTTGCCCGTTGGCCGGACGCCTTGATTGTCAAACTGAAAGGTCGCATGAAAGGGAAAGTGATCTTCAACTTTAATATAAACATCTGTATAACCGGGTTTCTCACCAGCTTTTAACACAACACGTACCGTACGATCAGGATTTTCGCCCATCCTTTTAGCATTCCTCCTCACATCCTCATAACGTAGGACTTCATTTTCTTTAATCGCCCAATAACGCCGAATGGCAGAATCTGAAAACCACTTGTTCCCTTCAATATAAAGTTTTCCCATTCTCCCCTCAACGATCTGAATGGTCAAGGTTCCATCCACAACCTTCTGGGGAGGAAAAAATACGAGGGTCGCAATATAACCCCGGTAGCGGTATTCGCTTTCGATTTTCCTAGCGAGTTCATTCGCCTTTGTTAACGTGAGGTCGCGACCTTCATAGGGAGTAACAAATGGTTCTAAAATGTCGATCGAAATCGATTCGTTTCCTTTGAGAACGACTTGACGAACAAAAAATTGTTGCTCCGCCGGTCCTGAAGGTTCTTCTTTCGACGGCTCTTTTTCAATTTCAATTTTCTTGTGTTCTTCTTCGAGCTTCTTTCGTGTTTCTTCTGTTATTCTTTTTTGGGTAACGGCTACGTCCGTACTAGGTGGAGGTTCAGCAGCGGAAAGCTCAAGAGAGCTAATAAAACAAAGTAAAAGTACGGGGGCAATTAATTTTTTCGAATACATAAGCTTAAAGTTTATCAGTCTTACCTAAAAAGGTAAATGCAAAATCTAGAAAAGCGCTTGCTGAATATATTCGATGATTTTTCGAATGGAATCGCCGGGGCCGAACATCTTGCCGATCCCAAGCTTTTGCAAACGTATTTGATCTTCGGCGGGAATAATTCCTCCTCCCGTTAGCAATATATTTGTCTTTCCATATTTCTTGAGACCTTTCCAGATTTTTGGAAGAAGGGCCATGTGAGCTCCTGAAAGAATGCTCACGGCAACCACATCGACATCTTCTTGAACTGCGCTGATGACAATGGCGTTGACGCTTTGGCGAAGGCCCGTGTAAATGACTTCCATCCCCGCATCGCGCAATGCTCGCGCGATTACTTTAACGCCGCGGTCGTGGCCATCAAGACCGCCTTTCGCCAAAAGAACCCGAATGTTAGAGTGCGCTCGGCGGTTCTTGGTATTCACCAAAGACCTCCTTCAAAGAATTCACAATTTCACCAAGTGTGGCGTATGATTCAACCGCTTCCAAAATAAAAGGCGTTAGATTTTCTTTCGTCTCAGCTTTGTGCTTAAGCTGGTCAAGTGATTTTTTAACCCGCGCGCTACTTCGCTTTTTCTTAAGACGTTTTAGCTTTGCCTTTTGTTCACGTTCACGGCTTGGATCAATCTTGAAAATGGGAACTTTCCACAATTCTTCTTTTGTGACATATTCATTTACACCAACAATGACTCGCTTTTTTTCTTCAACTTCCTTTTGGAACGTGTAAGAAGCATTTGCAATTTCCTTTTGGAAAAAATTCTCTTCAATTCCTTTAAGAACCCCACCCATTTTTTGAATCTGCTTAAAATAATTTTCTGCTTCTATTTCCATTTTAGAAGTCAATTGTTCCATATAATAAGAACCACCCAGAGGATCGGCTACGTTCGTCAAACCAAGTTCGTGCGCAATAATCTGCTGCGTACGGAGCGCAATTTGAGCAGACTCATTTGTAGGCAAGCAAAGCGGCTCATCATAACCATTCGTATGTAGGCTTTGGGCTCCACCTAAGACAGCTGAAAGCGCTTCATAGGCTGTCCGTGCGATATTATTCTCAGGCTGCTGCGCCATCAGACTGCACCCTGCGGTTTGGACATGAAAACGCATCCGCCATGATTTGGGATCCCGGGCTTTATAACGATAACGCAGATGGCGTGCCCAAATTCTCCTGGCAGCTCGAAATTTAGCAATTTCTCCGAAGAAATTTTGATGAGCATTGAAAAAGAAAGACAGCCTTGGCGCAAATCGGTCAATCTTTAAGCCTGTTTTGAGTACCGCTTCAATATAAGTAAAACCGTTTGCCAAAGTAAAAGCCAATTCCTGCGCCGCTGTTGAACCTGCCTCCCGAATATGATAACCGCTGATCGATATTGTATTCCACTTCGGGACATGCTGGGCGGCAAAACGAACTGTGTCGACGACCAATCTCATTGAAGGCTTCGGCGGGAAAATCCATTCTTTTTGGGCGATGTACTCCTTTAATATATCATTTTGAAGGGTTCCGTTCAGGCCGTTTAACTTTGCTTTTTGCTTCTTCGCACAAGCAAGATACATGGCCCAAATAATCGCGGCGGGCGCATTGATGGTCATCGAAGTAGAAACTTTTGCGAGTGGAATACCCTTGAAAAGTTCCTCCATATCTTCAAGCGAATCGATTGCGACTCCCCCGCGCCCCACCTCCCCTTCGGCTTTGGAATGATCAGAGTCATATCCCATCAGCGTCGGGAGGTCAAAGGCAACGGAAAGACCGGTTTGCCCATGCTTTAGAAGAAAATGAAATCGTTGATTTGTATCGTGCGCAAGCCCAAAGCCGGAAAATTCCCGAAACGTCCACGGCTTCCCCGAATACATTGTAGGATATATTCCACGTGTAAACGGAAATTCGCCTGGATTCCCAAAGTCTTTGGAATAGTTGAGGCCGCGTATGTCCTTAGGAGTGTAAAGAATCTTCTGAGCTTTCTTCATATTCTCACTTTTTACTTAAAATAAATTGATATAAAGGGCCTATTCCCTTTTTTTGCTCGGCTACGGTTTTAAAAATCGGAGCGTTTATTTCGCTCCGTTTTAAAAAATCTTCCATCGTTTGAGCGCCCGGGCGGTCGGCTTTATTAATTACAAATGCGTCTGCTAATTCCCTGAGACCGCCTTTCATGAATTGCATTTCATCACCTGCTTCCGGGGTAAGAACAAGCAAGGTTAAATCTGCAATTTTCGTAACTTCATAATCCAATTGGCCCGCTCCTACCGTTTCGATCAGGATAAAATCATATCCTGCTTTCAAAAGTAGCTCGACAACATCTTTTGTGGCCCGAGCGACACCGCCTTTTGCGCCGCGGCTTGCCATGCTGCGGATAAAAACGCCGGGATCTTCCACTAATTCCTGCATCCGCACGCGATCGCCCAGGAAAGCTCCTCCTGTTTTGGGGCTGGTCGGGTCAACGGCAACAATCGCAACGGTTTTTTTATCCCGCCTCATCACCTTCGCAAGCGCTGCAATCAAAGTGCTTTTCCCAGAACCTGCCGACCCTGTGATTCCGATTACAATACCATGATGTTTGAAAGACTTGAGGCAGCTGAGAAGCTTAGGTTTTAAGGGAGTGGCATTTTCCAAGGCAGAAATTGCTTCCCCTAAAACCCGTATCTGACGCTTTTTGACTCCCTGAACGAAAGCGCGAAGAGTAGTTGTGCTCATCATGAGCATATCGGCTTTTTAAGCCGTATTTTGAACTACTATAACTTGCAGATTGTTGGAAAGATTTTTATAAATAACTACTTCCAGTTTCGGAAGAGTTCTAAAAGAAGCCTCACGCCGACCCCTGTTGCTCCTCGGACATTGTAGGATTTGTCCGAATCCACCCAAGCAGTTCCGGCAATATCGAGGTGTGCCCACGATTTAATGGGAACAAATTCCTTTAAGAACATAGCCGCTGTAATTGTACCGCCGTACCCAGACCCCGCATTCATAATGTCCGAATGGTGGCCCTTGATAATTTCGAAGTACTCATCCCAAAGCGGGAGCTCCCAACATCGCTCGTTGGTTACCTCACCTGCTTTCCTAATTTTCTCAAGAAGTGCCGGATCTGTCCCGAGAAGACCAATGGCTTTATCGGCAAAAGTCACAGCGCAAGCGCCGGTAAGCGTTGCTAAATCGATAATCGCTTTTGGTTTGAACTTCTCGCAATAAGCGAGCGCATCGGCTAAAATTAAACGGCCTTCTGCATCGGTGTTAATCACTTCAACAGACTTTCCATTATAGTGCTTAATAATATCACCGGGCCGCTGTGCTGCGCCTCCGGGCATATTTTCAACGCAAGGAGCAACGGCAACTAAATGAATCGGCAGTTTCAAACGACTTGCTGCTTTCAGGATCCCAATCACGGTGGCAGCTCCCGACATGTCATACTTCATTTTTTCCATGTCGCGTGAAGGTTTAATGGAAATTCCACCGGTATCAAACGTAACGCCTTTCCCTACCAAACAAACCGTCCCGCGTTTCTTGTACGCTTGACCATATTCCATGACAATAAACTGCGGGGGTTCATGAGAGCCCTGCGAAACTGCAATCACTCCGCCCATCTTTAATTTTTTGATTTCGGCGGGACCAAGCACAGTACAACGAAATTTCCCTTGGCGAGCAACTTCCCTCGCATAACGGGCAATTTCACGCGGAGGCATGACATTGGCAGGTTCATTAACCAGGTTGCGAGTGAAATTTACGGCATCCGCAACCACTCGTGCGCGATCAAGTGATTTTTGGAGCGAAACTTTTTGAGCTTTCTTTGAATAAAGAAGTTCAACGAACTGCACCTCATGCTTCGGTTCATCTTTTTTCTTAGATAAATACTTATCAAACCGATAATCAGCTCGATCCAAAGTCTCTGGGATTAGCTCCGCTGTTTCATCAAGCTTCACAGGCCCATTGACAAAAGTTTCTGCTAAAACGCGTATGGATTTCGTGTTTTGGCTTTTCCCGTAGGCAAGGATACCGGCAACCCGTTTCCTAAACTTTTCGTGGGACCATTTGTCTTTTTTCCCGAGCCCAACCAAAAGGAGTTCGTCGGCCTTTCCCAGGGCACTGTCGTAAGAAGTAAACCGCTCTCCTTCTTTGCCGCTAAAGCGCTTTTTCAGAATGGCATTTTGCGCAACTTTGAAAGCGCCGGCATCTATCGCCTGAAGGGCTTTGGGAGGATGTTTCTCACCCTCAAACAAAGCGGCGACTAAAAGATTGGTTTTTGACTTGGCCTCTTCATAAAACCCAATGTTGATTTTCATCCGTTACTCCTCGTTTTTGGTTCTATGGTTAATGAATGCGGATTTAAACAAGAAATTGTATCATGGAAGGATATATCAAAAAAGAAAAATCGGTTGATTTAAGCTTGGGAAAACGGTTAAACTAACTTCAATGAAACAAGAACAAATTGTCTCATTTTTCTTCATAGGGCTTTTTCTCTTCATTCTATATCAACTCGTACTCATTTTCTCTCCGTTTTTAGCTGCCATCTCATGGGCGGCAATCCTTGCTTTTGCTTTTTATCCCTTGTTCCAAAAAATTCTCGAACTTCCTCGGAGCAACACACCGCTTGCAGCATTTGCGGCAACTATATTGGTAATTCTCATTGTTGTTCTGCCTGCCGGTGTTGTTGTGGTTAGCCTCATGAAAGAAGCCGTTGAGCTTTACTACAAAATCAGTAGTTATCTTTCGGCGGGCAATCTGGAACGATTCCTCGAACAAATTCATAAAACCATTACGAGTGGCTGGGCACAAAAACTTTGGAATGAATGGGCCCCGCTTCAGGAAAATGCAACCAGCCTTATTTTAAGCGGGGCTAGAAAAATTGCCAACTATTCAGCCTTGCAGCTGGCTACTCTAACCAAAAACCTCATTTTTTTGGTGTTCAACCTATTTCTGATCGCATTCCTTCTCTTTTTCTTTTTTCGGGATGGAAAATCCATATACGATTTTATTTATCAAATCATCCCAATGGCGAAGAGAAATAAGCAAGCGCTCTCAAAAAAAATTATTGAAACTTTATCAGCCGTCATCCGCGGGCAATTTCTTACCTCCATTGTTCAGGGAATGCTTACAGGGCTCAGTTTTTGGATTTTAGGCCTACCGCTTCCAATTTTATTTGGATTTCTTACCTTTATCACTTCCATGATTCCCATCACGGGCACCGCTACTGTTTGGGTCCCTTTTGTCATTTATCTTTTCGCGACACATGAATTTCCAAAAGCAATTTCCCTTTTAATCATTGGCGCCTTCGGGATCAGCTTGATTGATAACTTCCTGAAATCTATTTTGATTGGTGAAAAAACAAAGCTTCCCATCCTTCTCCTTTTTCTTGGAATGTTAGGTGGTATAAAACTATATGGATTTACCGGAATTTTTCTCGGGCCGGTAGTTCTGTCGCTATTTTTTGTGCTGACCAAAATTTATCGCGAGGAATACCACGCGGAAAATTAAATTAAAAGAAGGTTTTAGATTGTGGGGGAAAAGCGTTAATTAGGCCAGACGGGAAATCTTCCCTGCCCAATCCACGTAATAAGCGTAGTGTTCGTTGCCCTTGCTCAAGGTAATCTCAAAAGCAACGGGCCTGTCTAACAAAGGCTTCACTTCAATCGTGGCAGGAACTGACTTCAAAAGGGGCTTAAGCTGATAAAGAAGAGGTTTGTCAGGATTGTCAACGACATCATAAGCTCCGTTTTCCTCTTGAGGAACCGAAAACTTAAGCTGAATCGCCTTATTTTTGCGGAGTGCTTCGAGAAGCGCCGTTTCCCGTCCTTGGGAAGACAAAAAGGCATTCAAGCCGGCATTCAAGATTTCAGCTTCAGAATTAGAAAGGGTTTTTTGGTCATCCCCAAAGGAAAAAAGCGCAGAATGGAACTGTTTTAAGGTGATAAAATGAAAGCGAGTTGATTGAAGCGCTTGAAGCTTTTCCTTGGGAGAAGGCGTTGGAAATGAACCTGAAATGATGCTTTCTTGAGCGAACCCGGTAGGTATCGCAAATCCAACCAACGAAACTATTGTGACCAGCAAAGTGGTTAAGTGTTTTACAGTTTTCACGACTGAAATTCGGCAGCCTGCCGACCATATCCCTTTCGGAATTTAGGTGCACGGCTTTGCGCCCCATCCTTTCAAATGGTTTGCCTTTGTCGTTCCATCCGGAACTATCAAAGAATCAACAAACTCTAGTTCAACCCTAACACACCCCATACAAAAATCAAGTCGATGAAAGTTATAAAATATTGAAAAAAAGCCAAGAACAGTTAAAATACAGATCTTATTTTAACGGCTTAAGAAGAGAGCAAATGGCAACCAAATTACGGTCAAACAATTTAGCGGGTATTCTATTTTGGCTGAAGTGGATTCTCCTGGCTATTGGAGGCTTCACTGCTTCTCTCCTATTTTGGAATTGGTTATTGCTGAACCGCCTGAACGCCAATTTAAATAATCCCCAAGTTGCTATCGGGTGGATGGTGGCCGTTTTCGGAACCTGGTTCATCACCCTGATTCCCCTCATGAAAAAAAAGGAAACCGTGATGGGCCATATGGACAAACAAGATGAGTCTACGGTGACCTGGTGGCTCATTTGGATTAGCTTGACAATCGGTTCTTTCTTTTTGGCTGTATGGTTTTGGACTCCATTTATCGCAGCTAGATTTGGCTCTATTAAGAATCCGACCACTTCGCTTCTCTGGGTAGTCGCTGTGTTCGGCAGTTGGCTGGTAGCGCTTATTCCGTTGATGATTTTGATGTACCACAAAGTAGATAAAGCTTATGAAGACGCCCGAATCAGGCGCGAGCTACGGGCTGAAAAATTCAAAGATCCGGTAAAAATAAAAGCCGTATTTATCGAAGAATCAAAAAGGCAGCTTCCAAAAACTATTTCAGATCGATTAAAGAAGACGCCGCAAACGATTAAGGGCGGGCATTTAATCACAGCGACTTTGAAGGACGGGCGAAAAGTTGAAAATGTGTTTATCGCCCGGGGGAAAGAAATTTTGGGAGTTTACGACCAAGAGGGGCTTACATTTCAACCGGCAGATATTACTGATTTTGAATTAACCGACCTCACCCATCCGCCTGACTTTACTCAAAAAATCTGGCTCAGGCTGGATGGCAATTCCGCGTAACTTCAAACCGATGTTTTAACGTCATCCATCGTTTTCTGATTGCACACACTTTTGAGCGTAAGCTCAGGAGCTTTCTGGATCCCTTCTCCATAAGGAAGCATGGGAATGGTATCCCATGGGCAGTTTTTCGCACAAAGCGCGCAGCCAATACAGCGTTCAATATCCACTTCAACGAGCTGCTGGAATTGAGCTTGCTCAAAGCCCGGAACGATTTCAATGCAGTCCACAGGACAGAAAATGATGCAAGCCTCGCAACCCGTGCACCCACTTTGATCAATGACCGCCAGGATGTTGGGTTCCCGTTTTCGCGGAAGTTTCTTTGCAATCAGCGGGGGTCTTTCTCCTTTTCGCGCGGTGTTTTCAACCATGATGAGTTCTTATTTTAAAGCGTCTTGTGAAAAATAAAAGCACAATTACATCGGCAAGAACAAACATCAATACATAAGGAAGCCCGCCGCCGCCGAAGCCGTAGCTATGAAGTCCCACACCCAAAACAAAATTGACCCCGTACCAAGCCATTAAAACTGTTAGAAAACAAATAGCAGACCAAAACGCAACTCCAAAAGAATCAAACCATCCGGCAGTCCGGCTGTGAAGCACGGCAAGATAAGCCAAAACCGCGATCAAGGCCCAAGTTTCTTTGGGATCCCATCCCCAAAAACGTCCCCAAGAATAACTCGCCCATACACCGCCGAGAACCGTACCGGTTGCTAAAAGAAGGACTCCAATTTGAAGCGACCGGTATAAATATTCGGTCAAATGATCGATTAGTTCTCGTTTTTTATGGAATGCTGAAACATACAAAAGCGCGTGAGCAATTCCCCAATTAAGCGCAAAAGCGCCATAACCTAAGGTAATCGTGAGCACATGAATGGTAAGCCAATAATTGTTTCTCAACACCGGAACAAGCGGTGAAATAGAAGGATCCAAAACAGCTGGAAAATTTTCTCCAATCAAAAGGGCAAGCGCCGAAACACAAGCGGCAATCGCCGGTAAAGAAGAGGAGCGGTAAAAGAACCAAAGAAGCAGCGAAAAAAAGGCGACGGCCCAAGAAACCCAAATGATGGATTCGTACATATTGGTCACAGGAGGTCTGCCTGCAATCCACATCCGAAGCACAATTCCAAAAGCATGCACCAAAAACCCGGAAACAAAAAATAGAAGCGCCAAAAATATTGTCTTTTTCTTTTTATTTGGAGCAACCCAAACTAAAAGGCTAAGTAAGTATAAAATCCATGCAAGATGAAACGGCTTGAGTTTCAAATATAAAAGCTCTCGCTGAATCGCTCCTTGATCTAAAATAATATCCCGGGAAAGAAGGAGGTTATTCAGATTTGTCCTAAACTGCTCCGCCCCAACAACCGCTTCCTGGAGATGATTTCCATTTAACCGATCCAAAAGATAGATAAAGGCAGATTCAAGCTGTTCCACTTCTGCCTTCGGAAATATTTTGCCTATAACCTCTATTCCTTCTTTACTCATCAGCGCCTCAAGTGGCAGCCAATTAATCTTCGGGTCGGTTGGATGCGGAATAAATCCCGGAATTTGACCGCTTGCAATTGTTTCAAAAATCCGAGCCTTTTGATAGAGCTCAACCTCCTTTTTTTCGAATGGCGTAAGCGATTTTTCTTTTTCCTGTTTCTGGCGTAGTAAACCAACTTTTTTTATAAAATCGATGTTGTTAAGCACCAAATCGGGAGCAATCCGATTATGTACTAGATCACCCAAAAACTCTTTCCGGAGCTCAAGATCCGTGACCGGGACAATAGGTTTCGCACTCCAAGCTTTAGGATCTGCAATCCAGTCCCAAACCAAGACAACGGAACTCTGACCTTCAAATGAAGCTTTTCCGGTTACCAAAAGAACGTTTTCGCTTGCGAAACTGGCAAAAGGTTTTACCCGTCCTCCATCTTGAACCGGAATTTGGGCAAGGACTTTATCAACCAATTCGCTGGAAAAAGCGGATGATGCACCGCAACCAAACACAAATGCGAGTGTAATCAAAACAGATAAAAAAGGTTTTCTGTAATCCATTACCGGTTCCTTAGTTTAGGATCGCTTGTCTTAAGGGTAGAAAGCGGTTTCACATAAAAAAGCATCAAAATCCCGCCCACCATAATGATAGCGCCAGTATACTTCAAAAAGTTTCCCGGATCACGGGCTACCGTAAAAATCGAAATATCCGGCTCGCCCTGCGCCACGTGATAGGCTGATTGATATACTTTGAAACCACGGTGCTTCAATGGTTCATTCATCTGAATCACTTGGTTTCGGACAATCCCGCGGGAAGGGTCTTTTAATACCACCTCGCTTTTAAAACTCGCCGGCCGGTCCGTCCCAGGATCCGTCTCGATCATAAAATCACGAAGCTCTATTTGAAAACCTAAAGGTTTAGTTTTAAGGCCGTACATCACATGATAATCCGAACCGCCCATGGATAAGTGATTGATCTCTCCCTGCGGAAGCCAAACGGATTTTTTCTCGCCTCCTTTTTCAAATTCAACTTGGATGATAGGAAGAGCTTCTGTATTTTGAGAAGAATTCGAAAGCGGCTCGTAAGTTTCGGTTACAGCGGCGTGCTCCAGATAAGAATCAACCAGAAACTTAAAATCCATCCATCCGGTCTCAATTTCTTTTCCCAATTCTACCTCACCCTCTTTCAAGTCGTTTCCATGTTTAATTTGATATTTGGGAAAACCTTTGGAGCGGTAAATAAATCTGAGTTCATTTTTAGAGGTCGTATTTGAAAAACCAGAAACCTCATAGGTAATTCGGACATGAGCTTCGCTTGGTTTCAAACCATGCAGAGTTGGAAATTCCGGAAATTTAGGAAAAATAGTGTGATGTTCCGAAAGCCCTTCACCTTCCAATAAAAGTTCCACTGCCGGGTTCATTTCTCCCGACACTTGAGATGCTTGACTCCGTTCGGCCAACTGATTTCCATTAACGACCGAATCCTTTAAAATCCGTTTTACCTCTACTTGATAAGGAGTTCCTTCCAATGGGAATTTTTTCCCAATGCTTTTTGAATCCAATTTAATTTCATCCGATGTGCCGTTTTCGAATTGAAATTTAATTTTCCCTAGTTCATTTTTTTCCTCTTTAGAAATTTCAAGAGGTTCTGTTGCAAAACGTATGGTGGCAGGCCCGAGATTTATGGAATTTCGGCCAGGATTTTCCAAAAAAAGCCACTGCTCGCTTGTGGCCATGGATCCTTTAAGCGTAACGTGAAGCGCAGGCGATCCGGTTTCACTTTTCTTAATATTTTCGATTAACTTCGCCTTAGGGTAGTCCGTAAACAAGCTAACTTTAAGTGGACTGGGCTTATCGGAAACTAATTCCTTTTTCCCCGTCCATGGAAAAACATTTCGGTCGATCAAAAATGTCCAGCTCTGGTCTGAATCAACCGACACTACCTGAATCAATGGATCTGAAAGCGTCATTCGAGTTTCAGTTTTTCCTTCTTGGATTTGCAACTGCCCCTCGATCGCAAACAGTTGCGAAATGAACGCTCCGAACAAAAGTAAAATGATACCGAGATGGGTGGTCAAAAAACCGACATGTTTTTTCTTCCAAGGAAGCCGGTCTAATGCTGAAGCAAGCAGATTAAGCGCGAGCAAAATCAATAGGAAACTGAGCCAGGGCGTTCGGTAAACCAAAACTTGAGCGACATCGGTACCGTAAGAAGATTCAATGAAAGTGCCGGCTCCAAAAACAATTCCAAGAGCAACCAGCAGAACAACTGCAAGTTTGAGGGAGGCGAAAAATTTAAAGACAACGATCATCCATTTCATATGAATCCGTTTTTAACCTTAGCTTTTGAATAATGAAAAAGAATGGATTTAGCTTCATCCAAATTAGTTCCGAAAGTAACAATTCCATGCTCATGGCCGCCCATCACAAAAATTTTTCTTTTCTTAAGATCAGTTTGTTGATAAATCCGCCTTACTTCGCGCGCCACTTCCGGAGTTCCATAGGGAACCTTCTTATCTGTCGTGGGCAGTTGATCCATCAGCTGTTGCCATAAAAACTCATGGTGAACATGGACGACGGCTCCGATTGTTGTATCAAGATCATAAATCGTAGCATGAGTGAGCGACTCCGAAGAAGCTTTAATCGGGCCTTCACAACGAATAAAATTCTTTTCGATATCATACTCGGTAACGCGGGTATAATGTTCATGATTAAGCGTTTTGATTCCTCCCGTTTGAGTTCCTGTAATCAGAAAACCCTTTTTGTTGCTTAGCCGTATGCTGAGATTACCAAATCCAACACCGTCAGGATAAACACCGATAAAACCAAGTTCGTAAAGTTCGTCCCGCAGCCGATTGATTTCCTTGATTTCTGTCTCAAAAGGGGCTTTTGATTGAATCCATTCACAATTAAATTTAATAACGCCTTCATCAAACATGTACTTTCGCCTTCTCAGGAAATAACGCCAACAGCCCTTCACGGCTTGCAGGGCTCACGCCGCGTTCCGTAATGAGGCCTGTCACCAGCCTTCTTGGGGTTACATCAAAAGCGTAATTAATCGCCGGTGTCTGCGCAGGAGTCAAAAGCACTTCTTTGATCTCACCCTCCACCAAACCCCGAATATGGGTAACTTCACGCGGGCTGCGTTCTTCGATTGGAATTTGTTTCACGCCATCTGTAAGCGCCCAATCAATCGTAGTAGACGGAAGCGCTACGTAAAAAGGTACTGCGTTGTCTTTTGCTGCAAGCGCGACAGAATAAGTTCCTATTTTATTGGCAACATCTCCCGTCACAGTCGTGCGATCTGAACCGACAATGACCAAATCAACCTTGCCTCGCTGCATCAGATGTCCTGCTGAATTATCCGCAATCACGGTATGGGGAACGCCATGTTGTGCCAACTCCCAGGCCGTTAAACTGGCACCTTGATTCCGCGGCCGTGTTTCATCGACCCAAACATGCACTTCAATTCCTTCATTAAAAGCCTGGTAAATTGGAGACGTTGCGGTTCCCCAATCCACGCAAGCCAGCCAGCCTGCATTGCAGTGGGTCAAAATATTAATCTTGTTTGCTTTTTTCTTTTTACAAATTTCTTTAATGATATTGAGGCCATGCTTACCAATAGCTTTACAGGTTTCGACATCCTCATCCGCAATCATTTGTGCCGTCTGTAAAGCAACTTCGGCTTTTTGTTCCGTTAGATGACATTGATGGATTGCATCCAACTCTTTCTCCAAAGCCCAGGACAAATTGACTGCGGTAGGACGAGTTGCTTTTAACTGAGCAGCTGCTTCTTTAAGATCTTTGTCAGAAGACCCTTTCAAAATTGCAAGACAGATTCCAAACGCTGCGGCCACGCCGATCAGGGGTGCCCCGCGGACATGCATTTCTTTAATTGCTACAACAACATCATCCAGTGTTTTCAAATCCTCAACAACAAAACGATGAGGCAGCCAACGTTGATCGATCACTTGAACCGTTCGAGCATCGTCTTTCTTAACCCAAATAGTTCTGTAAGGAATACCGTTAACGTTCATTGATTAAACGGAGGGTTTGTTTAGGGCCTACCAAGAAGTGACCGAAGGACGTACTGGAGAATTCCGCCATGTTGATAATAGCTAAGCTCGGCGGGAGTATCGATTCGACAAATCACGGAAAATTTTTTCTCACCTTGGTTTCCCTTTGCACAAATGTTTAGTTTTTTTCCGATGGTAAGATTATCTTGAATTCCGATAATATCAAAAACTTCTTCGCCTGTAAGGCCTAAGGATTCCCGGTTTTTACCTCCTTCGAACTCAAGCGGAAGAATTCCCATTCCAATCAAATTGCTTCTATGAATCCGCTCAAAACTTTCAGCAATCGTAGCTCTGACGCCAAGCAAGGCCGGTCCCTTCGCAGCCCAATCTCGTGAAGAACCGGAACCATACTCCTTCCCCGCAATCACAATGAGTGGAACTTGTTCCTTCTGGTACTTCATAGCCGAATCAAAAATGGTTATTTTCTCTCCATCTGGAAAATGACGCGTCCAGCATCCTTCTATCCCAGAAACCAGTAAATTTTTAAGACGAATATTCGCAAACGTTCCGCGTACCATGACTTCGAAATTTCCACGCCGGGCTCCATAGGAATTAAAATCTTTTGGTTCTACGCCATGCTCGATTAAATATTTTCCAGCAGGGCTATCTTTGGCGATGGAACCGGCGGGTGAAATATGATCGGTGGTCACCGAATCTCCTAAAACGGCAAGAACCCGCGCATTTTTAATATCTTTAAGCGAGTCTGGCGTTTTCGGCATATGAATAAAAAAAGGAGGATTCTTCACATAAGTTGATTTTGAATCCCACTCGAATGTGTTGCCTTGAGGAATTTTAATGGACTTCCAATTGGTATCCCCTTCAAACACTTGGGCATATTGCTCCTTAAACATTTTTGAAGTGACAGAGGCCATTGCCTGATTGATTTCCTTTTGGGTCGGCCAAATGTCCTTGAGGTAAACCGGTTTGCCTGATTGGTCTTTTCCAAGCGGTTCACTCGCAAGATTAAGATTCATCGTACCCGCAATAGCATAAGCAACGACAAGCGGCGGTGAAGCAAGATAATTCGCGCGCACCAGTGGATTGATCCTTCCTTCAAAATTACGATTCCCTGATAAAACTGCAGCAGCCACCAAATCGTGCTCCTTGACCGTTTTAGCAATGGGTTCTGGAATTGGACCTGAATTCCCAATGCAAGTCGTACATCCAAAACCGACGAGATTAAATTTCAATTTCTCAAGCGGTTCAATCAATTTAGTTGCGCGAAGATATTCCATAACCACTTTAGAACCTGGAGCAAGGCTTGTTTTCACCCAAGGCTTCACGCTGAGACCGCGCTCAACGGCTTTCTTGGCTAAAAGGCCTGCTCCTACCATCACAGCAGGATTGGACGTATTGGTACAACTTGTAATAGCTGCAATTACAACTGAACCGTGATCGATCGGTATCTCTTCATTTCCAGAATTACCTAAACCATTAGGATCTGTTTTCGCGCTTCCTCCCTCATCCAACCATTTATTGATCCTATTGGGATCCGCTTTTATTTGTTTTCCTTCCATCATCTGAATCAATTCTTTGCGGAATGATTGTTTCACCTCTCCAAGCGGAACTCGATCCTGAGGACGTTTCGGCCCGGCAAGACTCGGTTCAACATTCGCAAGATTTAATTCAACTGTATCCGAAAAAATGGGGTCTGGCTGAGATGCGGTCCGGAAGAGCCCTTGTTCCTTTGTATACGCTTCGACTCGTGCCACTACTTCTTCGTTACGGCCGCTCAGGCGCAAATAATCCAAGGTTTTTTGGTCCACTGGGAAAAATCCAACGGTAGCCCCGTACTCCGGGCACATATTGGCCACCGTAGCACGATCAGGCAGGTTCAAAGAATCAAGTCCTGCTCCATAAAATTCAACAAATTTACCGACAACGCCTTTTTTCCTGAGCATTTCAGTTACGGTCAGCACAAGATCAGTAGCAGTTGTTCCTTCAGGAAGCTCTCCAAATAATTTGAAACCAATGACTTCGGGAATCAGCATTGAAATGGGTTGGCCGAGCATGACTGCTTCCGCTTCAATTCCGCCAACTCCCCAACCAAGCACGCCGAGGCCATTAATCATAGTCGTATGAGAATCCGTTCCAACAAGCGTATCCGGATAAGCCAACGTTTCTTTTCCTTCTTCCTGAGCAAAGATCACCTGCGCTAGATATTCGAGGTTGACCTGATGGACAATTCCGGTATTGGGTGGAACAACCCGGAAATTATGAAACGCGCGCTGTCCCCAACGAAGAAATTGGTACCGCTCTTGGTTGCGTGCGAACTCAAGCTTTGCATTTTCCTGAAATGCATTGGATGTACCGAAAAAATCAACTTGAACCGAATGATCGATCACAAGATCGGCCGGTTGAAGCGGATTGATCAATGCGGGGTCTCCCCCCATTTTTTGAATGGCATCCCGCATGGCAGCAAGATCTACAATTGCGGGCACTCCCGTAAAATCTTGGAGCAAAACTCGGGCAGGCGTAAACGCAATTTCTTTATCAGGCGTTGCTTTAGGATTCCAACGGGCAAGCGCTTCGATGTCAGCGCGTTTAACATTACGGTTATCTTCAGAACGTAAAAGATTCTCAAGAAGAATTCTTAATGAAATGGGGAGCCTTGCAGGATCGGGGAGCCCTACTTTTTTCAAGGAATCAAGCTTAAAAATGACATATTCCCGCTTCCCTATCTTAAAAGTAGTCCGAGCGTTGAAACTATTAATGGATTTAATGTCACTCATGTTTTTAGATTATATCAGAATGTGTTTACGCTCGGAAGATTACCATTTACACAAAAGGTCACTCGATAAATCTTTGGAAAAGCCACCCAATAAAGAAAATGGCCATGGAACCCACAAAAATCGTAATGGCCCCCTGCTCATCATGTTTAAAATGACCGACCCAAATCGCGGAAGGCAACAGTAGAAGCGCGAACAATTGGAAAATGCGTCCTAGATAATAAGTTAATTTCATTGCTTGTTATGTTTGCGATAATTCAAATAGAAAACCGTGCCGAAAGATCCAATCAGAATAAACGGCATGGCCATCATAAAATAGATACTCCAGTTCAAACCAATGGCGAGCCAGATGTCGCCCATTCTCGAAATGGCTTCTTTGCACATCGGGCAAGCAAAAACTGATTTCTGAATTGCAAAAAGAAGTAGAAAAAAAGCAACCGTTCGCTTAAACATTTTACTTCATCCTATAAAGCATCCAATAAACCACGACGCCGGTTACAGACACATAAAGCCAAATCGGAAACGTAATTCTTGCAATCCTCACATGCTTGTCAAAACGGCTTCTGAGTGCTCGAGATAAAGTGACAATGGCAAGCGGCGGGACGGTTACAGCCAAAAGGGTGTGGGAAATAAGGATGGTGAAATAAACCGGCCTGATCCATCCGTGATGCGGAAACGGGGTGGAACCGTGATGCACATGATAATAAATATATGAAGTGAAAAATAAAATCGAAACGAGCATGGCGAGACACATACAAAGCGCATGCCCTGTCCATGCTTTTTGCTTAATGAAGATGAAGCCCAATACAATTAAAAAGCCGCTCGTAGCATTAAGCCCTGCATTTAAAGCCGGAAATAAAGAAAGATCCATATGCATCCTTACATCAACGAAGCGAGTTGAGAAGCGTCCTTAACTAACTTTTCAATAACTGGCGGTTCCGAACCATCATAATAGCCGCGAATACTGCCTGCCTGGTCTACCAAAACAATCCGATTGCTGTGAATAACAGGCTCTGCCCCCGCTTTTAAATCCTCCGGGGTAGGCTCGGCAACGCCAAGAGAAAAACCTTCTGTAGCAAAATTCCAGATCTCGCTCTTCTTGCCGGTGAGAAAAAACCATTTGTTTTCTTGAGCATGATAACGCGAAGCATATTCCAATAAAACTTTCGGCGTGTCATGTTCGGGATCAACGCTGAACGAAACCAATTTAATATCCGGCTGCGTAAGCTTCCCTTGCAGTCCTGCCATTTGTCCCGTCAGCAACGGGCACGTTCCTTGACAACGTGTAAAAATAAAATCAGCGATCCAGACTTTCCCTTTCAAATCTGAAAGCCCCATTTCTTTTCCGCTTCGTTCAGTAAATGTAAAATCAGGAACGCGTCCATAAGTCGGAAGTTTCTCGCCTGCTAAAAGCGGGACGGCGCTTGAAGCAATGAATGCCAAAAGCAAAGAACTAATGTAGAATTTTTTCCAACGCATTTCGAATCTCAGGAGAATGGAAGGAAAAACCCAGGTCTTGGGCTTTTTTAGGAATCACCCGCTGGCCCGTCAATACCATTTCAGAAACTTCACCCATCAACAGTTTCAAGGCAAATGACGGAACAGGCATGAAACAGGGGCGTTTCAACACTTGAGCAAGAACCATTGAAAACGCTTTATTCGTCACCGGTTGGGGCGCCACAGCATTCATTGCGCCTCTCGCATTTGGATTGTTCAAACAAAAAAGAATCAAACGAACCAAATCTTCCCTCGTAATCCAACTCATCCATTGATTACCGCTGCCAAGCCATCCACCCATAAATATTTTGAAAGGCGGAATCATAAACTTAAGCGCAGCACCGTCTCGATCAAGCACGATCCCAATCCGAAGACGTATGACTCGTACATCAAAATCCTCAACCCGAATGGCATGTGCTTCCCAAGCCTTACAAAGATCAGCTAAAAAATCATTTCCCGCTTTTGCATCTTCCGCTATGGATTCGTTGCCGCGAGGCCCGTAATAACCTACGGCAGACGCATTAATCAAAACTCCAGGCCTTCTAACCGCTTTTTTGATGGAGTTGGCAATAATTTGAGTGGCACTCACCCGGCTTTGGACTATTTTCTCTTTCTGTGCTTTCGTCCATCTCTTACCTACAATCGATTCGCCCGCTAAATTAATCACTGCGTCACTGCCGTCCACTTCGCTGACGATGCTGGCCTGATCTCGCGGACTCCAATGAATAAACTGCAGTTTTGGATTTGAGGGAAACCTTTCTGCTTTAGAGCGCGTGAGAATAATCAAATCATCTCCACGCTTGAGGAGCTCGTTAGTGAGAGAACGCCCTATGAAACCGGTAGCGCCGGTTAATACAATTTTCATGCAGCCAGATGGCGAGCTTTATCGCAAAGGACTAAAACGGTCAAAATGACCGCGAGAAAAAGAGGAAAAATGACAATCGCATAAATCAAAAATTTCTCAAATTTAAGATGCATATAGAAAAGGGCGACGAGTGTGGCTTTGATAATTGCGAGAAACACCAAAGAGACAACAATAAACGGCTTTGCGAAATGATGAAGATTGGCCACAATGATTTCGCAAATGGTTAAGATCAAAAGAGCCCAAAAAACAGCTGCGTAATTCGGCTGCTTGTGTGTCGATTCAGCCTGTGGAAGGGTGCTGGTTGCGTCGGTTTCGCTCATGTTTTTACCTCAAACCAAATAAAGGATGGTAAAAAGAATAATCCAAACCAAATCTACAAAATGCCAATAAAGGCCCACGATTTCAACGCCTGCATATTCTTCCGGGGTAAAATAACCCAATAAACTTCGAATCAAAACAACCGTGAGCCAAATAACCCCTGCCAATACGTGTGCTCCATGAAACCCAGTCAAAGTAAAAAAACAGGATCCAAAAATACTATGGGAGATTGTAAACCCATCATCAATCAAATTACAGTATTCGTGAAACTGAATGCTCAAAAAAACTGTACCCAAAATTACGGTGAGGAACAGTCCAACTTGAAGCCCTTCCTTATAACCGCGTTGGATGCTTGCAAGCCCCAAGACCAAGGTGGCGCTTGAACAAATCAGGATAAATGTATTGACAGCCGTGAGAGGGATGTTCAGCACGGTGGAAGGTACCGGCCAACTTTGTAAGTTTGCGAACCGTAGAACAATATAAGAACCGATGAGCCCTGTGAAAAACATGATTTCGGAAGCAAGAAAAATCCACATTCCGAGCTTCCGAGTGTCGATACCTAATCGTCCGATATGTCCGTCTTGTTTCATAACGATCCTTATACTTTATCAATTACCATTAAAATGAGGAGCGCCGCAAGATAAACAATAGACGCACGCAGCACATACCGAGCTCTCAAATCTAAATTACTTGCCGAAAAAATAATCGCGGCTGCAAAACACAAACCTAAAGCGAAAGCTCCGAAAAAATAAACAACGCCGGTGAGTCCGAAAATGGTTGGGAGAAGACTTACAGGCATCAGAGCGCACATGTTTAAAATCATCTGCCGCGCTACAAATTTTCCTTCACGGTCCACTACCGAAAGAATCGGTTGCCCTGCCCGCGCATAATCTGCTCGATATATCCAAGCGATCGCTAAAAAATGCGGGAGCTGCCAAAAGAAAATAATCATAAAAAGAAGAAAACTGTGAAAATTGACTGCTCCGTTTGCCCCTGCCCAACCGATCATGGGTGGAAGTGCTCCCGGAACGGCACCAATAATAGTAGAAAGCGAGGTTTTGTTTTTAAGCGGTGTGTAAATAAATAAGTAACTCGCCCAAGTTAGAAAAGCTAAAAGAGCGCTTGTTAAATTCACAAAAAAGATGAACATAAGAAACCCAAACACAGAAGCAATCAATCCAAACCAAAGCGCTTGGCTTGGTTTGAGGCGTCCGCTTGGAAGCGGCCTCGCTTGGGTGCGAATCATTTTGGCATCTACTCCGCGTTCCAGAAACTGATTCAAGGCCATGGAACCGGCCGCCACAAAAGCCGTTGCAACAAGCGTCAAGACAAATGAAAACGAATTAATCCCGGCCGGATAAGCTAGATAAAAGCCGACGGTTGTGCTCAAAAGGACTAAAGAAACGAGCCTTGGCTTGGTCAGTTCGAAATAATCCGTCCAGGCTCCGGAAATAATTCCGATTGTTTTCGTACGCCACAAAGCAATCACACGGCTCATATTGAAATTTCCTTACGATAAACTCGGAGCAAAAGAAACGCGCCTGTTGCAAGGACAAGCGCTCCGAGTGTTTGGTGCGCTGTTACAAAAAAAATCTTGCCAGCTTGAGGCTGAATGGTTTCACCCAACATAAATATATAAATGAAGGCGCCCATTCCAAGCGCCATTTGAAAAAGCGTCAAGATTCCAAGAAAAAGTGTTGGATAAAGAATTCTTTTCTCGTGTTCATGATGATGCAACACACGCATCACTACCACAATTGAACTAATCAATACAAAAAATCCATTCACGATGTGTGAAATCGCAACTTGCTGATTGACGGTATGCCTGAGAGTTGCTCCTAAGATAAGTTGCAAATAAACAAGCGTGATCAACATCCACAATGGTTGTTTCAAATCGGAAAGATCGCTTGAAATTCCGGATATTTGTGTAAACCATTCCCGCGAATTAAAAAAAGCGATGCTCACGATCAAAACAAAAAATGTTTGGGCTAGACACGCATGAAAAATGGAAATTGGTGCCGGCAAAAGATAAAGCACGGTCAGACCGCCTAAAATTCCTTGAAGCACGACGGCTCCAAATGCTGCAATCCCTACCCAGCGAACCCATCGTCTTGGTTCTTTAAATCCAAGCCAAAGAGCAAGGACCAAAGTCATTGTCCCAACAAGACTTGCGATCATTCTGTGAGTATGTTCATAACGAATTCCACCTACCATAGGCGGCACCAATTTCCCATAAGACAACGGCCAATCCGGAACGGACAGTCCCGATTTTGTACTTGTAACAAGTCCGCCTGCGATAATTAAAAGAAACGTCACGCTCGCAAGAAGTTTTGTGTAACGAGCTAGCCAAATTCTACCCATTCCCCATTCCTTGTAGTTCATGGTTCATTCTGCGGCCACCAATCCTTATCACGCCCGGGAACACTATATTCATAAGGCTCCCGATAGACAGTTGGCACTGTTTCAAAATTGCCGTGTGGCGGCGGTGAAAGAGCAACCCATTCAAGGGTGTTAGATTGCCATGGATTCCGGTCCACCTTCTCGCCCCAAAAAAGACTCTTAATGAAATTAATGACAAATGGAAGTTGAGAGAGTCCTAATAGAAAGGCGCTGATCGTAATAAACACGTTAATGGGCTGTAAATGTCTCAAGTGTGCATATTGCATCGGATCGTAAATGCGGCGCATATGGCCACCGATTCCTAAAATATGCATCGGAAAAAATGTGCAATTAAAGAAAATAAACGTTCCGATAAAGTGAACTTTCCCAAGAAAATCGTTGAGCTGCCGTCCAAACATTTTCGGAAACCAATAATAAATTCCGGCAAACGCGGCAAACATACTCCCGCCAAATAACACATAATGAATGTGACCTACAATAAAATAAGTATCGTGAATAAACATGTCCACCGGTATGGATGCCATAAAAATACCGCTGAGTCCGCCGATGACAAACATGGACACAAACGCAATGGCGTTTAACATGGCTGGGGTAAAACGAATCGAGCCGCGCCACATGGTTCCCAGCCAATTGAATGTTTTAATTGCTGACGGCACTGCAATCAACATGGTAGAAAGCATAAAAGTAGTTCCCACGGTTGGATTCATACCGCTTTGAAACATATGATGTCCCCAAACAATAAAACCTAAAAATGCAATTGCCATAATGGCAAACACCATCATTTTGTAACCAAAAAGAGGTTTTCTTGAAAAAGTGGAGATCACATCTGAAACAATTCCCATCCCCGGGAGAATCATAATGTAAACCGCTGGATGCGAATAAAACCAGAAGAGGTGCTGCCAAAGAAGTGGATGTCCGCCGCCTTCCGACAAGAAGAAATGCGTTCCCATCGTCCGGTCAAAAAGAAGCATGATTAAAGCTGATGTAAGCACCGGTGTTGCAAGAAGCGAAAGAATGGATGTGATAAAAATAGCCCAAGTCGTCAGCGGCATTCGGAATAACGTCATGCCGGGTGCTCGCATATTCAAAATCGTCGTCAAATAATTAATAGCACCCATAATGGAAGAGGCTCCAACCAAAAGAACTCCGACAATCCACAACGTTTGGCCGAATGGTTCAATCGCACTCAAAGGTGGGTATGCTGTCCATCCCGTCGCCGCTGCTCCGCCCTGGACAAAAAAACCAGTTAAAACAATAAAGGGAGCAGGCCAGAAAAACCAATAAGAAAACATATTGAGCCTTGGAAAAGCCATATCGCGCGCGCCAATTTGAAGCGGAACCACAAAATTACCAAAAGCGCCGACCAAAATGGGAATGATCGCAAAGAAAATCATGACGGAAGCATGCATGGTAAAAAGCGACGCGTAAAATTCAGGCAGCATCACTCCTCCCACCATCATGCTCTGCGGAAAAAGCTGGCCCAAAACAGGAACTGGCTTGCCCGGAAAAGCAAGCTGCCATCTCAAAAGCATCGCCAAAAGACCGCCGATGAAGAAAAAACAAAGGGTGGTGAATAAAAATTGAATGCCAATCGTTTTATGGTCGGTTGAAAAAATATATTTTCGTAGGAAACTTAATTTTTTGTGCTCTGCGTGTCCGTGCTCGGTACTCATGCTTTTCCTTGCTCCTTTAGCCAGGCATCAAAACCTTCTGGAGAATGAATGGATAAAAAACCTCTCATTCGGTAATGACCTAAGCCGCAAAATTGAGAACAGGCGATTTCATATTGCCCTGTTCTGGTCGCTTCAAACCAAACATCAATGGCCATTCCCGGAACGACGTCTTGCCTGAGCCGAAATTCTGGTAGAAAGAAACTATGAATGACAGGATGTTTCCCATCTTTTCCGATCGAAGTAAGCCGTACGCGAACGGGCTTCCCAACAGGAATATGAAGTTGATTAATTGTTTTGATGTCATCGGCGGTTCCAAACTTGCCGTCCGGACCGGGATAATGGATATTCCAAGCGAATTGTTCTGCCTGAATTTCAATGGGAATTGCTCCGGATGGCGGTGCGCCTTTAATTTCAGACCAGACTTTCTGGCTCCAGATGGTTAAAAAAATCAAGATGACCGCTGGGGTAACCGTCCAAATCACTTCCAAACGGTTATTGCCATGTGTATAGGTTGCTTTCACCCCATCGCGTGCGCGATAACGGAATAAAAAATAAAGCAAAGCACCCTGAACACCTATAAAGATGACACCGGTAAGCCACAATATCAAGTAAAAAAGCTGGTCAATTTTAGGACCGTAGTAAGTTGAAATGTTAGGAGGAAGCCACCAATACATTTTTGGGCGTGGAACATTGAGCGCAGCTGAATCGTCAAACTGTTTCCCGGCTGGTTTTGGTTCTGAAGTCGTAATTTTAAGGCCGCTGGCTTCATCCACAATTTCCTTTGAGCTAAATTTGAAATCAGCTTCAACAGGCGAATCGCTCACCACGATTTTTTGAGTTTTGGTACCGTAGGTTTCATGCCAAGCTTCTACTGTATATTCTCCGGGCGGAATATTTTCGATTTTAAAACTGCCGTCTTCACCTGTCACGGCAAAAAACGGGTGCTTCAAAACACCGATATAACCCATCATCCACGGGTGGACATCGCACTTCATTTTCACCATAACTTCTGGATTAGAAAATGTCTTATCAAGTTTCATTCCCTGTACCGGCATTCCCAAATTGAACTCTGGGCTATTTTTCGCAAAAGCGTGAATGTTGTGAAGCGTAGCATCTGAATTCAAAATCTGAAGTTTTTGATTGGCCTGCATTCCTAAAATGCGGGGGTGGTAAGCACAACCTTTTTGATCTAAAACAGCAGGCGTTTGTGGAACAGGTAATGTCTCAGTTCCGAGACCTTCCTTTATATAGACGAAGACGTTCTTCAGAGTCCCGTTGGAGTTGACAATAATCCGCTGGGCAAAAACGGTTCCGGGATTAAGCTGACGGCATACGGGATCGGCCGACATATCAATCTTTGGATTTTCACCAGGAGTTCCGTCAAAAAGAGCTTTCCCCTGGATCGTCCCTGCAAAAGCAGAGCCCACCCCTAAGAAAAAAGACAAAGCAACAAATAAAAATCGTTTAGCCATTAAACGTGAAATCAACGCTTGAGGACCCCTCTACAACCGTTATTTTTTGAGTTTGCGTTCCGTATTTCTCATGCCAAGCTTCAACTGTGTATTCTCCCGCCGGTAAATCTTTTATTTCAAAAGTGCCATCCGTTCCCGTCACGCTAAAATAAGGATGAGGCAACACACCGACATAAGCATTCATCCAAGGATGGACATCGCATTTGAATTTAGCCATCACTTCAGGTGTATCAAATTTCTTGTTCAACTTCATTCCTTGAAGCGGCATTCCCAAATTAAATTGTTTGTTCTTCTCAGGCAATGCATGAATGTTGTGAAGCGTAGAATCGCTATTTACAATTTCAAGGGTTTGATTCACCTGAATCCCAAAAACATGCGGTATATACTGACAACCTTTTTGATCGATCGTCACCGGCGTGCTCGGAGTTGGGAATGTCTTACCCTCAAGCCCTTCTTTAACGTAAACAAATACATTCTTAAGGGTTTTGTTGTCATTGGCAAGCACCGTTTCTGTAAAAACAGGGGTGGCGTGGAGCGAAGAACAAACAGGATCTGCATTCATCGAAATTTTTTCATTCACCGGAGCTGTTCCAGTAAAATTCACTTTTCCGGTTACCGTACCTGCGAACAACTGACTCAAAAAAAGGAAAAACGTTACGGCAATCAACATAAATTTTTTCATTAAGTTACTTCTCCTTTGTATTGACTGGACCTTTAATTTTTGTAACTTCGTCGGGGGTTAATAACCACAAGAAATCCCTAATGGCTTCGATTTGTTTTGTTGTATCACCTTTCAAAATATCCTTAAACGGGGTCTGGCCTTCCGGGAAAAAGGTCGGCATCATTGTTCCCGACTGTAACACTTGCGGATCTTTGAGCCATTCGGCCGCCCAGTTTGACTTTAAACGTTCCCGAGAAAGGGTTAAATCGGGCGCCAAAAAGGAAGCAGCCATTCCTTTGGCTTCGCCAGGTTGGTGGCATTGGATACATTTTAACTTGGTAAAAAGCTCGCGGCCGGTATTAATAGATTCTTCCGTAGCATGCGATGTCGTCGGTGCAAACGAAAATTTTTGTTCTGCAAGGTTGTGAAAATATCTAATGATGACATTGGTATCCGCTTCATTAAAATCGAAGGTGGGCATGCGGATTTTAAGCCACGGACGGATCGGCTCAGGTTTCTGTAAAAAGTGATAAAGCCAAAATTCCTGTACCTTGGCTCCTTCTCCATCAAGGACGGGCGGTGCACTACCTTTATCCTCATAGAGCGAACGGATTCGGCCTTCAACTTTATCGAGCGTGTGGCACCCTTGACAATTAAACTTTGTAACCAAAAATCTTCCGGCCTCGATTTCTTTTTCCTTTAAGTTCAATTGCTTTTTCATCTCAAGCGGAATTTCCTCTTGGCGCAAGCTTAAAAGGAATGTCGTCAACGCTTCGGCTTCCTCATCGGTAAATCTAAAATTAGGCATCCTCAATTTTTCGTGATAACCCACAATTTTACCGCGATCAAAAATTCTCGGATTCTTAAGCTTCTGGAAAAACCAGGCTTGGCGCGTATGTTCGATATCCACATATCCAAAATAAAACTTATCAACTTCCTTCTGGCCTTCTTTGGTCAATTCCGTACCAATCGGTTTTGCATCTTCGAATCCATGGATCACATGACATCCGAAACAGCCTTGCTGAAGAATCATTTCGCGGCCCACAAATTCAAACTTCTCTTCCAAGTTCATCTTCGTAAGTTTTTCTTGAGCTTCTGAATGCCGCATCTTACGAGTCATGTAGTCTGTAGCAAGAACATCCAAATCCTTTTCATCCACATGGGGAATTGCCATTTCATCAAATTTCTTATTCTTGCTTTGAAGCAAATAAGCCGTAATATTTGCGGCTTCCTCATCACTCAGCCGAAGGTTGGGCATGCGCGTATCCGACGAATAATGCTTTGGGTCTTTAAGCCAGGTAAAAAGCCACTCGCGGCTTACTTTGCTGCCCAAGTTGACGAGTTCAGGCCCATGATTATTCACTTTTGCATCTTCAACGCTATGACAACCAAGACAGCCGAGTTCCTTGACCAACTTTTTACCAACTTCGGGATCGCCTCCTTTTTTGGGCGGCGTTTTCAGTTCAGCCGAATCTGAATGTTTTAAAAGATAAGTCGCGATTCCTTCAATGGCGGCGTTAGACTTGACGCGATCTTCGGGTGAATTTGTATTTTCAAGATGGAAGATCTGCGGCATTTGAGTGGACGGGCGAAAATCTTTTGGATTTTGAAGCCAACGAACAATCCACTCACGATCTACTTTGTTTTGAATATTGAAGAGGCTGGGTCCTATTTTCCAGCGGTCTTCAAAACCCTTTACCGTATGACAACCAAAACAACCTGATCTTTGCGCCAGTCGACGGCCTTCATTTAATTTAGGCGCCTCCGGTACTTCTATAACGCCCTGATGGCATTTGGCGCAGGAAGCTTGTGCGTGTTGGAGCGGAAGCATTTTGGCTTCCCACTTTTCAAGTTCATGCCAATGATATTTCTTTTTCCAATCCTTCGCCTGTTCTTCATTCCTCGGTGTGTGAGCGGTATGAACAAAATCAAGCGATTGGCCGCTTCCGCCGTGGCAAACCGTACAACCGATTTTTTCCAAAGGATGTTTCGATGCACCGCTTAAAAAAAGATCGAGATTTGGGTGGGTTTTAAAGGGCTCAGGAGCATCTTCAAACCCTTTCCGGTCAATCGCCAGATGGCAAGTCGTACAACGGTCTACTTTCTGAGCCTTTGCAAAATAGAAGTCATCATGTAAATCTTCTAAAACCACCTGTTGAATCTGAAGCGACGGGGCGATAAAATCTATCATCGGAGCATTCAACAACTCCTTTGCGGGTGAAGGCTCCAATTTGGCTAGTTTGCCTTTTAGTATATTTTGATCACGGAGGATTTTATTGATTTCCTTGGTGAGATTTTTTTCCTCTCCTTTTAAATTCTGAATTTGTGCATCTAGATCGTCGCTCTTCTTTTCAGCAGCTTCTTGATCCAGCTGCGCTTGCTTTAATTTGGGTTCCACTTTTGCAATTTTTTCTTCGTATTCTTTGATTTTTCCCTTTTCTCCGTGTGCTCGGGCTTCTTCTAAGAAAAATTTGTAGGAATCATAAAACTGTTTGAAATTTTGGTATTTGCTTTGTGCTTTGGTCAATTCAATATTTGTAGCCGTCTTCTGATCCATTAACTTTTGATAATCTGATTTGTGCTGGTTAAATTTAGCCTGAGCCTCTTTCAGCTGCTGCTCAAGTGTTTGAAGTTGCTTGGGATCAACAGAAGCTTCTGCTTTTTTAAGGTCTGCTTCCACTTTTTTGCGCTCAAATTCAATAAATCTCCTCTGCCATTTTTTCCATTCGCGGTCATAATCTTGAGCCACCATGAGCACAAGAGAGACGGTGAGGACCACGCTGGCGATTGCAAACCAGATGGTTGTTTTGTGAACGCTGTAGAGTTTATTCGGATCTTGTGGCATGAATTAGATATTGAAGAAAAATTCAGGAATGGCAACGATATATTTCAAATTAAAAGTCCATCTCAAATACATTTTAATCGGAACCGCAATCACCATTAAGATTAAAAACGAGGCCACCACGAAACGCACTGCTCCCATTTCTTGATACGCTTTCTTACAAAAAGTGACCGCCGCCAATGCCGGCGGTATCATAAAATAGACAAATAAAATCAAAAACCCGGGCGCCTCTCGAATGTACCATTCTTTTGGAAGTCCCTGGCCCAGCCCTTTGATCCAGATAAATTCCGAAAGGTTGACATTCAAAAGCGGTACTACTTTATGAACATCCCACACTTCAAACGGCCCAAAAAAGTTCCAGTTGGGACCGCGGAGAAACGTTCCAAAAATAATCAAAACGATCCAAAGCATCCAAAAGCAAAATAAAAATCCAGAAATCCAAACGCGTCTCTGTTTAAACGAATAATAACCTGACCCTTTAGGGTTTCGATCCAAGTAAGGAATCGCGGAAAGGCCTATAATAATTAATGTAGGAAGCAGGACGCCTGCAATCCAAGGATCAAAATAAACGAGCAGCTCTTGAAGCCCCAAAAAATACCAAGGAGCTTTGGACGGGTTAGGCGAAATCGTTGGGTTGGCAGGATCTTCCAAAGGCGCTTTTAAAGCAAGCGCCCACACAACGAGCATAATGGCATAAAAAAGCGCGACGACAAATTCAATGAAAATAAGATAAGGAAAAACGAGCACTTTTTGATCGGACTCTTCTTTTTCAACCGGGGGTTTTCCTTCTTTAAGCCGTTCATCATTTAAAACCGCCTTCCGCATGGCATACCATGTAAAGTAAGCCATCACGAAAAGCATTCCAACGATGGGAACGTTATCGGGGGTAGTGACAATAGTCTTGAAGTGTTCGTCCGTAAATCCAAAAAGGAAAAAACCGATTACCAAAGCAGCGATCGTCCCACTTCCCCATTTGGACGTAAATTGTTTCGGAAACGATAGAAATAAAAAGAGGAAACCGGCTGCAAACGTGAAAATCGTAACCGGAGACGAAACAGAGTTGATGAATTCCTTAATAAATCCAATCATGATTATAAAGGCCCGCTAATGCCGCCGTCTTTACGAATCCGCCAGAAATGGACTGCCATCAAAATCACCGCCACGGTTGGAATGGCCACGCAATGCAATATATAGAAGCGGAGGAGCGTTGCAGCGCCCACAAATCGTCCTCCTAAGAGCGCAAACCGAGCATCATCCCCTGCGTGGACTAATTGAATATCACCAATTGCGAGGAGGGACGCACCAGGCCCTTCATGCCCTAAGAAAGGGGTTGCCCGGGCCATATTGCTGCCAACCGTAATCGCCCAAATCGCAAGCTGATCCCAAGGAAGCAAATATCCGGTGAAACTGAGAAGCATCGTCAAAACCAAAAGTAAAACGCCTACCACCCAGTTAAATTCACGGGGCGGTTTATAGGAACCCGTCATAAACACGCGGAACATATGGAGCCACACGGTAATGATCATCGCATGAGCTCCCCAGCGGTGAAGCTCGCGCATAATTCCGAACGGAACATGCTCACGAAGTGCGATGATATCGTTATAAGCATACTCGACGGTTGGACGGTAATAAAACATGAGAAGAATTCCACTTACCACTAAAGTGAGAAACACAAAAAAGGAAAGCCCGCCGGCACACCACGTAAATCCAAACCTGGCGCCTGATTTTCTGACCTTCACGGGATGTAAATGGAAGAAGACGTTTGTTAAAACAGTAAGCGCCCGGTCTCGGTCATCGGTTGTATAGCCGTGCCGAAACATGGACTTCCAAATTTGGCCTTTGGTAAGCCATTTTTTAAATTCTTCAGGATTGAATTTTGGTAATTTGGGTAGCATATTTTTCCTTTTTATAGATTCAGAAATGAATCAGGGCTATTCCACTCGCCTTTTTCCTGCTGAAACTTTTTACTTTTATCAATCAAAATTTGCCCGTCATCCGCCAAGCCAATCCTAAAACGCTCAAGCGGCCTTGGCGCCGGCCCTTCAAAATTGATTCCGGTCTTAAAAAATCCGCTGCCGTGACAGGGGCATTTGAATTTATTTTCGGTTTGAAGCCAATTCGGCGTACAACCAAGGTGGGTACAAACAGTTGAAAGGGCATAAATTCCTTCGTTCACACGAACGATCCAAACGCCATACTTATTCTTCAACCGTTCATCGACACGGCCAATTTCGTAGTCATCTGGGAAACCTGCTTTAAACGTACTTTTAGGCTCAAACAAAACGTTGGGAAACATGAAACGAAGAATTAAGGAAAGCGCACCGCTTGTAGCAGCTACGAAACTAACCCATGCAAGCGTAAACCAGGAGAGAAATTGTCTACGGCCAGGAGATAAAACGACTTCTGGCGTTTTAGTAACAGGTTTCGCCGGTACGGCGGAACTGCCAACTGGCGCTGGCGTTTGCGAAGGTTCTGTCATTTCTTTTTACAAACGAATTTTTAAGTTTTTTGGTTCCCAAGCGCTATAAGAGCCGCTTCTCTTACTTTTAAACTTGGATCGATTTTAGAAATATTTTTTAAAACTGGAACTGCTTCGGAATATTGAATTAAGCCTAAGGCTTTTGCTGCATTGACCATCACACGCTCAATGCCTACTTCATTTAATTGCTGATCAGTACGTAAACGATTCCGGTCCAACATTTGAAGCAGGATTTCCCCGCCGGCACTATCTCCTAACCGCGCGAGGCTAAGTGCCGCATTCCAGCGGACATCGACTACCGTATCTTCAAGAGAACGCTTGAGCTTTGGTATAATACTTTTATCGTTTAAAGCACCTAAAACATAAGCCGCGGTTTTCCTAAGGTCGTCATGTTGGCTTTCTAAAAACCGGACGACGTCCTGAGCAGCATTAGAATCTTTAAGATTTCCAACTGCCCACATAAGAAAAAGTGTGAGCTTTGGATCTTCATTATCATCTGTTTCTCGAAACGCCTTACGAAGCGCTCCTTCCGCATCAGGATTCTTAAAACGGCTGAGTGCCATCGCCATATAGGCACGCGTCTTGGCATCGTAATGCTCTTTATCATTCAAAATATGAACGATCTCATGCATGATACCGGCACTTCGAATCATCCCGCCTTCGCGATTGAGTTCGTTGGAAAGCTCATAGGCTTTTTGCCAACGTTTGCTTGGCGCGCCGGTTTTGATTGCAGTAATAAGAGTCTCAGGCGTTTCTTCTTCGTGTGTCAAAAGAACAATACTACTTAACAATACCGCCATCGTAACGGCAATGAGCATTGGGAAAACAAATAACCCAAAAAATACCTTTCGCTTCGAATTCGGAAGTTCTTCCGTTACAACTGGTTCATCTGGCATTTTTCGGAAAACAGTTCTCACCCTCTCGCTGGACTCTTTTCGAGCAATTGAGATGAGGGGTTAAGCCCTTAAGTGAACGCTACTTACGAAATTGACGAAGGGCAGATTAATAGTTAATCTTATGAGGATAAGGAGAAAAAGTCAAGCGAGAAACCCAACGCTTTGACAAATAAAAGGGGCGGAATCCTTGATCTTGGAGATTATGCTTGTTTCGCGAGATAGAGCTGGACTGCTCTCTCAAATAATTTTAAATTGACCCAATCAAAGAGAGCTGAGTTTGGGATAAGAATATTTGCCTGAGCTTGAAACTCGTTCTTGAATTGACGCAATAAAATGGCTGCCGCAATGGCTGCCATTTCCTTTGCGCTGGCCGACAAGCCTTTTATCTTTCCGCCATCGCGTTGGTCGGTAGCCACAAGCTCAGCCGATAAATCATGCACTTTTGGCTTTACAGTGGTAGCTTCTTCAAAGCTGGCAAGATAATAAAATCTACCCTCTGCTTTATCAATCGCAAGCTTTGAAGGGCCGTTATTTTCATCAAAATATTCTACCTTAGTCAATACTTTAGCCGAGAGCTTGATTTTCTTTGCGCGCAGATAAAAATGAAATGAATTCGTTAAAGCAGGCGCTTGTTCCTTTTGCGAAACGACAAACGTAATAGGTATGCCTAACTTGGCAAGCGACGCAAAAGTGGCATAGAATTGAAGGGTAGATTCAATTTTCGGATTGGTTTTAGCTTCTTCCTCTAAATCACGCAATACGGTTTCATCTTTGTCTGGCATTGTTTTTAAATCATCCGCTAAATCTGCAGAAAGCCGAACAAACATAGTTATCGCCTCACGCTGAGAAATATATTTCGCCATCGCTGCTACTAACTCTTCCTCGGTTCGTGGAATATTAACCGATACACCTCCCTCATTTGCAACAGGAAGAATTAAAGGCCTTGCCTGACCATTTTCAAGCTCGGCCAATGGGCCTGTTTGAACCACAACTCTGGCCGTCTTTCCTTCAAAAACCACAGGCGCTTTGGGTTGTTTAGCAACTGTTTTTTCTAACACGCCTTCAGCGCGAGATGCTAAACCTTGTGTCTCTTGCGTCAACTCAGCTGGATTACTTCTTTTAAATGTAAACGGCGGACCAAAAGGCGGCGGCGTAATTCCTGAATGGTTCGCAAGTTCTGAAATTGAAGGCTGAATTTCTCTCACCTCAGCACGGGAAGCGGGCGCATTGGTAAAGCTGCCACGCCCGAGAAATGGTCTTAAAGGCTCTACCGCTTGTCTCGTTGGCTCACCAATTCCAAGGCTGCCGCGGAAACGCTCTGTTGAAAGTGTTTGCCTGCCGACATTTTCAAGAGGTTGAGTCAGTCTTTCAATGCCCAGTTCTTGAGGTGAAACAAATGTTAAAGCGGCACTGAAAAGTGTGGCGATTAAATCAAACCGACGTTCAGGGTTCAATTCGTTAAGTCCTTCCGGTTGTTTGACAATCGACAGGAATTGCTCAAGGAGAAAAGGATTTGGGTTAGCCAAAAGTTGCCGTACTTCCGGAGAAACTTGGAAAATATAATTCAGGTATTTTGGGTTTGTCGGAGATTGGGCTACTTCCAACAAGGCTTCAACTCTTGAAATAACGTTTTTGGCGAGAATTTCGTTCACCGTTTTTTGAACGCTAGGACTAAGATTCTTTAATTCCTCGGGGTTAGCCAAGAAAAACACAATGGATTCAACATTTTTAAATTGTGTACTTGGCAACGTCTCCAAAGCAACTTGACTCACACCCAAGCGTTCCCCAAGAACCGCGATCGGCTGTTCCAATGTAGTTCTCGTTTCAGGACGTTGAATCAAAACGCCAGCAGCAGCTTGAATGACTTGAGGAACTACTTTTTGGGCTTCTGCTAAAGGAAGTTGTTCGATCACCAGCCCAATCTTTCTTGCAATAACATTTTCAATTATAACAATAGAAAGTTGAAGTTGAAAAGCGGTCACAACTTGATTGACGGCGCTTTCAAGATTTTTGGCATTACTGATAATCTGAACGACTTCTCTTGACGCCAGCACTTGATTCACTTGAGGCAAACTATTCGCTTCATCAATTTTCCGATTTACCTCTTGGAGCTTTACACTAGCTTTAGCTTCTTCGGGCGTTAATCCGCTCGCCACTAAGACAACTTCTTTGGCTTTCACTTTGACTCGAGCTAAATCAGGAGTAAAAAACGGACCAACTTCTGCAAAAAGCAAAAATCGGACAGATTCTTTAGCAACCTCTTCCTTCGTTTTCAGATTTTGGAGCACAGTTTGGAGCGTGTAAATGGCTCGTATATCCTTTCCTGCTTTACCAACTGGTTGAGCAATTAAGATAGAGGCTGCGGCTTCGGTAAAAAGTGCCAATTGTCTCGACGTTTTAAGATTTTCTGCAATTTGAGTCAAAAATTTCAAGTGAAGTGGTTCTTGGTTTAATTCCATCACTTTAAAAATGGTGGCTAGGAACGCTTTCGTTGCGACGAGCCTTTCAAATTCAATGGGGAAATCTTGAGCAACTTGGTGGATCGAAGTTTTAAGTTGCTGTGCGAAGTTAACTGGAATGTAAAACGTTTCAGGTTCTCTAACCCCCAATGCTTTAAGGGCTGATAAAGCGAGCGCTTTTCTCTCTTCTTGCTCGCTGCTTTGATTTACAATTCGAGCAATCCGATCGGCTGCAAGTGTATCAACACCAGTTACGGTCAAATTAAACAATTGAATCACTTCGGCTACTTCAACAGCTTTAACTCTTGTCTCAGGACGTGCTGCACTAATCACATTCGCAATCCGATCAAAGCTGTCAAGTGCAGCTCGTTGAATCACGGGCCTAATCTGAGTAAGAACAAATTCAGCTGCGGTTTTAGGTTCTTGAAGTGTCGGAAGTTGAGCCAGGACTTCGGGGTTTGTAATCCCGAATTGAACAAAAATCTGCCGGGCAAGTGCCTGAACTTCATTAGGACCTTTCGTTTGATTAAATAATGCGGGAATCAAACTTTCGAAAATAGGCAATGCTTGCTCAGACGAACGAATAAACTGGGAAACCGTGGTAAGAGCGCCTATGATTTGAGGAAGGCTCACGGATACTAGCTGCTGTCCAATAACAGAATTCACTCGACCTAAAACAAATCCACCAATAGCTTCTTGGTTCAAGCCAGCCAGTTGTTGCCGTAGCACTGTCAGGCGTGGTGCAATACCGAATTCAGAAAGAATCTGTCTCGCTAAAACGCGGGCTTTCTCAGGACTTGAGACTTGACTGAAGACCGAAGGAATAAAAACTGCAAGCACCCTTTCCAATTCTGTAGGAGAAGTAAAGAGGGTTGTGGGTTGTTGGGCAGACAATTGAGTCAGTCTTTGAGTCAGAAGCTGCGTCAGCTCTTGAGGCGTCGTTTGAACGGCAACTTCTCTGCCAAAAATAGATTTTAGAAATGCGGTTTGAGCTTCAGGAGTACCTGCCAGAGTATTAAGCCCCTTTTGAATCAGCCCTGTCAAAACTGGCGCTTGTTCCTCCGCTGGGAATTGATTGAAAAATTGGGCGATGAAACTCGCTTCCGGAGCTGGTTGCTTGAGAGCGTTCAACCTTTGTCTAATAAGTTCTGTCAGCTGGGTTGTCGCGGAAGTTGGAACTCGACTCAAAATGACAATTACAGCTTCAGAGAATTTGGCTGGTTGAGCACTTAATTGAGTCAGAAGCTGCGTCAGCTCTTGAGGCGTCGTTTGAACAGCAACTTCTCTGCCGAAAATAGATTTTAGAAATGCGGTTTGAGCTTTAGGATTGCCCGCCAAAGTTTTAAGTCCTTCCTGAATTAATGCTGCCAAGATTGGTGTTTGTTCAATCGCCGGGAATTGATTGAATAACCGAGCTAAGAAACTGGCTTCCACAACCGGTTGTCTGAGAAGATTAAGCCTCTGATTAATCAACGCTGTAAGTTGAGCCAATTGCTCTGAAGTTGGGACACGGCCCAAAATGATAGCGATCACCACAGCAGGTTCGGGTTGAGCGCTTGCCAATTCCCTGAGTACAGGAGGCCGCACTTCAGAACGGCCGAGAACGCTGATTGCTGCCAGTCTAACTTCTTTGGAAGTCGCTTGATTTTCTAGAAGTTGAACGATCGATTTTTCAGCGGCTTGAGGCAATTGAATCTGAGAACTTGCCACTAGATTTCCAATCGCAAGAATCGTAAATTGATGTACCGCGGCAAGCGCAGGAGCACGAAGAATGGGTTCAAGTTGACTGATTGCCTCCGATGCAAGACTTGAATTGATAGGGCTTTGTCCAACTTTCGCCGCTTGAGAAGCGATATTATTTAGGAGGCCCACTACTCTATTTAAACGATCAATGTTCAATTCGGATGGATTATCAATAGTATCTCTTCTTAATGTTTTAAGTTTTTCGGTAAGAGGTGCGATGGCAGTGGAACTAATTCCAACAATGGCGTGGAAAACGGCGTCGAAAATTGCTATTCTTAATTCCTGCTCCTCAGGTTTCTCGCTTAATGCAAGCGAAACCAAGTCACTTACAATTTGTGGTGTGATTCTCGCTAAATCTGCAATGGTCTCTGAATGTCCAGCCACCTGAGCTAAAGCAACTGCGGCAGCACTGCGTAGATCTAAGGGTTCCTCGCTTGCTAATAGACGACGAAGGCTCGTAACAGTACTTGGAGCTACCACGCCATAACTTAAAGCAAGATTACCAATGGCAGCAACGGCAAAGCGGTATGATTGAGCAAGCGCGGGAGCTCGCAAAACTTTTTCAAGTTCGCTCACCGCTTGAACAGCAAGCACGGAATCAATACGGGTTCGCTCAAGCTGTCCAGCTTGAGCGGCGATACTACTGATTAAATTGATGACCGTTTCTAAACGTTTGAAACTTTCCGAAGATTTCTGATCAATCGCAGCGGTTCTAAGTGTCTTAAGCTCTTCGGTGAGAGGCGCAACGGCTACGGGACCGATTGCAACAATGGCATTGATAGCTGCTGTTCTTAATTCGCGCTCAGATTCCTTGGTGGACAAAGCAATCTTCAATAAAGCCTCTACCCTTCCCCGCACTTCGGAGCGGGGGATGAAAGATTGAGCCACCAATGTAGGAAGTTCGGATTCGATTATCTCAGCAATTCCAGAAGAACTCACACTATGGAATTTAATTTCATTACCGGCGATATGTTTTACATAAAGCTGTCCTTGGAAGGGTGTGAAGTTGATCGCCTGAGAAAATGCTTGAGGTTGTTGACCATTGATATAAATCATTAACTTGCCTGCTTTTTGAGCTAATCTTCCAGGTAAGCTTTCTTTTTCGATTTCTGAAATTCGTTTATCAATCTCCTGTGGGGTTAAGATGTTTTGTTCTCGTACTTCGGAGCGGAGAGCGGCTAACAATCTTTCGCCCAACTCATTAATCTGCGCAATCGTTTCTGCTTGCTCCAAAACCGGAGAAAGCTTAGAGGTAAGGAGTTCTGCAACTTGCTGTTGGGTTAATCTGGCTGTTATAGAGATCTTCTCTAAAGGCAATTGAGTTGTGCTTACGGCCTGTGCTGCGGTTAAGACTTGATTCGCTAAATTCCGCGCTACTACGCTCGTTACTACATTTTCGGATGGAAGTCGCTGTGCTTCAGGCCCCACAACAGTGACAGCTGCAATAGAATTACCGATTCTCTCAAGAATTGAGGCTCTTAAAGCTTCTTCAGGGCTTGGAACGGTGGGCTGAACAGCCGCCAATAGTTGTTTCCCTGCTTCTACAATCACGTGCTCTGTTTTTATTTTGCCGAGGACTTTTGCAACTTCAGAATTTACAGACCTTACAACTTCATTTTGATTTGATAATCCAACGGGGAGTTTAATCGTTTCCCGCAGAGGTAGTGCGTTCAGTATCTTCTGGCCTAATTGTCTAGACTCTCGTATGGTTTTCGGCTGTGAAATAATAGCAGCAAGCTGCCTCAAAATGGCTTCTCTTAACGCTTCTTCAACCGTGGGCACTGTGAGCTCACGTGATTCGGAACGAATTGCTTGAAAGAGTATTTCGCCTACCTTAGTAATTTCTTGTGTTGTTTTCGCCCGTTCGAGAATCACAGCGATTGGAATGGTTGTAAATTTAGCAAGTTGACCTCGGAGCAACCCTTTCTGAGGTCTTGCAGCTTCTGGAAGCTTAGCTGCCGTCACAATAGCAAGAGCCAATCTTTCGGCTTCTGTATCTGTAGGCGCATGGAAAACCGCTCCTTCAAGTTGAGCTAGAATCGCTTCTCTCAAAGCTTCTTCATGAGTTGGGACAGTAGGTTGCACCGCAGCTAATAATCGAGCCCCTATTTGCCGAATTTTCTGGGGCGTTCCAGCTTTTTCAAGCAATGGCCTAATTTGGTTAATCGAAAATTCAACCACTTCTCTTAAACTTAAAATACCTTCCGGAAGTAACGAAGGAAGTTTTGCTGCGATCAATAACTCTCGAGCTAATTGCTCGGATTCTTCCATTGTTTCAGGCCGTTGAATTTCTGCCATAATCTGTTTTTGAATCGCCTGGATTAACGCTTCTTCAACAGTAGGCACTGTAGGAGCGACGACTAACGGACGCGCTTCGGAGCGGGCTCGTTCTCGAATGTTTGCCACTTTTCTTTCAGTACGTTCTTGCTCTTCCCTATCAGCCTCTGTTAAGAAAGGTTTAACGGCAAAAAACGCTAATTGCTCTTTGGCGTGTGCTAACGCATCTTGATCTTCCCTTGATATTCCGGGACGGAAAATTTCTTCCTCTTCGATAGGTAGCGTCCGTGCTTCGGAGCGGGAAGAGCCTCCTTTTTCAGGAAAATAAAGTTCATTAAGAGCATTAATAAGAAGGCGGATTTTCTTGACAGACGTGAGTAACGTCGAAGTTGGTTGAACAAGTTTTGGTTCAAGCTCTGAAGCTCTAGGAAGAACAGCGTTTACCGCTACATTGGCCCAATCAACGTTACCATTAAATTTATCTTTCCAAAATTCTATATTCCCGATTACTTCTTCTGCGCCTTTTCCTTCCTGTTCTGTACGAATACTTTTTACAAGATCTTCCAATATAATGACCATTTCGTTCATTACCCGTTGCTCTTTACTCCGCACTTCGGAGCGGCGATCGGACTCACTGTGTGTAATAATGTGGATCCTTCGGTTCGTTGCATTCTCCACAGCAAGCGACTTTGCACCGAGTTCGTTTTTAAACTCTTCGTTGTTCATCGCGTCTGAACTCCACCTTTGTGAACGGTCCAGCACACTTATGACGATGGTACCTCCCCGAACAACCCTTTCTATCCTTGGTTGCCATCCTTGACGCCTCAAGAAATCTAATAAATTAAGAACCGCTGGTACTCGAAACATCTGTGCTACTAAATTATCCTCCTGCATTTCCTCGATAGCCCGAAAATGAAGGTCTACTTCATGTTTCGTAAATGTCGTTCGAGGAATTTTTCCACCTATACGAACGGCTTGTTCAAGCAGTTCCGGGTTGTCTTGAATGCGGCGAGCAATCTCGAAGACAATGCCCATAAGCGGCATCCCCACATATTTGTCGAAACGGTTTTCCACCTCATTTTGATCCAGAAGATTCTCGATCAAATCCAAGACGCCCTTTCCTTTTTGTGTGAAGAGTTTCACTGCGATTTGATCCGCTTCTTGTTGAAGAGATGGGCTTGGACTAATCTGGCCAGTCGCACCTTCATGATATATCGTTAGAAGTCTCTCTAGTAATTTCTTGTTATCCCCAGGAAAGGATATCCGCACTTCGGAGCGGCGACTTAAACGATTAGCTTCGATAATTTTGTTTGCCTCTTTAGCCTTTTGGTCAAGCCACTGCTGTGCGGCTTCTAGAATAGCCTGAGGCCGTTGATCTTTTCTCCAGCCCAGATAAAAACCAGGCTCAGCTCCGTTGCTCACCGCGTTTTTGGGATTTGTCCAAGCCCGAACATCAGCATGTCTCGAAAAGAATTGAAGTACGGATTCAAGGTCAAGCCACAGCAAATAGGCAGGTGTTTGATTCTGGTCAAATAATCGGGTTAAATTTTTCAGACGGACCATTTTAAATTCAGGAACAGCTAGATTGTTTCTGTCTCTGGAATCTTCCACGTTTTCCAAAATTAAATCTTGCTTCAAAGCCTTGATGACGGCTAAAACCGATGTTGGCGCAACCTCTTCCGTCCCGTAAACTTTCATCGTCTTTGCCCGCACTTCGGAGCGGGCAGCAACGGGACCGTGGGCGAAACGATTCGGAAGGCGGATTGCTCCAAGGGCAACGGGGCCAACGAAAACTTCGGGACCAGTAAAACGTGGTGAAAAACGTGGTGAAAAGTGACTGATAAAATTATTATTAATAGAAGGCCTAGGCTGAGTTGCTGGAACAATGGAAGCTTGAACTAATGGTTCTATTCCGATTTGTTTGTAAGTGTTAGGCTCATTTTCATTTACTTGAACCTCGAGTGTAACGATAATTCCATTGTGAGTTTTTTGATTCACAATCGGAATCGGTACAGAAAAAGTTCCATTCTCATTCTGACTGTAAACAAGTGGGCCAATCTCAATTTTTTTCAGTTTTTTATTTAAATCCTTGAAACCTCTGTTCCATGATTCAGGCTTCCCTTGCAATACAGCAAGAATATCAAGTATGTTTTTATCTGTAACCCGATCTCCTAAATAAATTCCCAAAACGGGTGTCAACTGAACAATCGCACTCATCGCTTGGTTGAGCGCTACTTCAAGCTGTGTGGGTTTTCCAAGCATGCGCGCAAAGTAAGGGATGTCGGAAGCGTGGCCATCGATTCTGGGTGAAATCACAACTGTTGAAATCCCGCGATCTTTCAATGCGTTCTGAAGCCCTTTTTCGTGAAAACCTCCGACCACAATGACTGAAGCGTCTTTTCTTGCGTGATCCATCTCACGGATGATCTTCTCAACAAACACTTGATTGCGTTTTTCAGCCAATTCATAAAAGCGCTGAGCGCTTTCTTCCGCATCAAAAATTTTGACAACTTCAGAAGAAGCAATTTCAGGCGCATGACCTTTCAGCTCGCGTTTCATGAAATCGATCAGGGTTTCAATTTGAAAAGAACCTGTATCTTTTTGACGTTCCAAATCTTTCTGAGTCATTTGGATCGTGATCATTCTTTGAAAGGTTTCAAAGGATTCAACCAAAGAAATCAGTCTTTTTTCCTTTTCTGATTTCCCAAAACGCTCATAAATCTTCTGGCCAAGAGTATCCAATTCCTCAAAAAGTTTTGTGGAATCAAAAGAAACAAATGACGTGAGCCAATCAAAATAACGGGAGAAATGATTCAGTTTTTTGGGGTCGATTTTCTTTTGGGAAATAAGATCTGAAAAGTAGGTTTGAATTTTTTTATAATTTTCGATGATATCGTCCGTTGAATGCACTGTTGACTTCTCGCCTGCCATGAGAGTGAAGATCGTTTCATCAAGATCTTCTTTAGCAAGAGAACCTCTTATTTTCTGCACATCTTTTTGAAGCCCAGTGGTGCTGATTTTCTTTTCTTTTTCAATGGCTTTCGATAAGGCGTAAACGTTTGAAAATTCAGGAAGACTGATATGAGCGTTTTTTGCAGCATCAATCACCCCGATCAAATAATCCATGTAGCTTAAATTACCTTCGCGATAGAGAACATTAATCCGGTCGAAATCAAAAAGACGATTTGAATAAATCTTTTTCTTTAAACTTGTCATTCCGTTTTGGAGAGGTTCGAGCGTGGATTTAAGTTCTTCAGCTTGCGTGCTAGTATGAGTAAAGGCATCGCGATTTTCGAGATAAAGATTGCGATTTTCGAGTCCGTAGAAATGCGGGAGTTTTTCAGCGGTAATATAAAAATATTCAGCGCCGGTGAACTTTCCTTCTTTCACCATCTGCCACGCAGCGCGGGCAAGCGAATCTTTGAACGGGAAATCGCGGAATATTTTCCCATCTATTTTTTCATCTGCACCTTCAAGACCGATGAGATCGATTCCTTCGGATTGGAAAAATTCAAGAAGTTGGGCAATATGCTTTTGGGCATCGCTTGAAGTGTGGGCGTTTAAAACTAAGAGGACGGTTTTTGTTCCCGGTTTTGAGGAGTCTGATTGGATTTTGCCAATGCCTTTTGGCAAGGCAGTAAGCGCCCGCTCATCAAAACGGCGGATCCGCTGCTCTGTTTGGCGGACAGGAAGACTATAGGCAGTCGCTGTCTGCCAAAAGAAAAAAAGAAATGTAGCCCCTGCTATGATTTTTTTAAATCTGGAATTTAAACCCATTCTAGAGATATGTTTCCTTTCGGAGACGTATTTAAGTATACCACAAAATATGCTCCAAAATCCGACTTTTGCAAATTTATTAAAAAGTCATTCAAGACCACTACAATGTTATCATAAACTACTGTAAATAAATAACTTATATAATAAACTACAGTCAAAATTAGGCTGCTATTTCAACCACTTTTTGAGCAATTTGTTCCTGAGTCAAAATGGCCAGATAAGCCTCTGCAAATTGCTTTTCCCTGGCTACGGGTACAGAAACACGTGACATAGCCCCTTGCTCATAAACAAAGTTGAGGACGCTCGGTGGGATGCGTCTCACAAGGGTTTCCGGGCTATGACCCAGCAGATCAGAAAGCGCATATTGAGCGTCTTTCCTCCGGGCTGCGCTAGCAACAAAGCCATTTTCTGCAACGGAGCGATACAGATCAAGCTGACCAAACCCGGACGGAAAAACCAACACCGGAAGAAAATTTGGATGCTGAGAAAATATTTTTCGAAGTTCAGCGCGTGAGGGTAAGGCGGATTCTGATTGAGCTCGAACGATTGAAACACCTTTAATTTTTGTTTTCGAATAATAATCGTACCCCACAGGTTTTCGGCCCGGAGCGTCCATCACGATAACACGGCTTCCAACGGGAAGCTGCATCGGCTCGATGGGAACTTCGGCAACTTTACCACCGACACTGACCAATACAACCGTACGAGGTGTTTGATAAGAAGCGCTTGGCACCGGTTGAGATTGACGAATGTTTTGAATTTGTCTTTGATAGTGATTTAGATTTTGTGCCTCTGTGAGATTCAAGCCTTCAAGCCCAATTCCGAATAAAGCGGCTTTAAAATAAGTTGCGAAGGCAACTGGTATCATCAAAGCTGGCTCCACAAAACCGCCAGCCCATTCGATTACTGTTCGCACGCTCTGTAAAGTCCTACCTTGTTTGTCCAGAACGATTTCGATTTGCTGCTCTAGTCCTGATAACGCTTTTTGATCCAATAAATTCTCCCGACGGATAGGCTGTGCCAATGGCTTCGCCTCCGGTCTAACTAACTCGGCCCCTTGAGTGACCTCGGCAACAATACGTGCCAGATCGGTTGCTTTTTGAGATTCAATAGTACGGAGCTCATTTCTCACTTCGGAACGAGCAAGGAGTTTCGGAATTCCCTTCTCAAGAATGTTAACAAGGTCGGCAAATTCTTTTGGATTCTTCCAAGCCAACTCAACAACCACTTTTCGAGACATCGTTTTGTTGATTAAATTTTCAATGTCTTGCTGCCTCGCTACACTCACACCATGATCGCTATAAATTTGCTTCAAAGCCTGCATCGTTTGCCAATAAGGCGATGAAGGTTTTTCATAGAAGCTAAACGGCGCGACAAGCTGTAAGTAATCTGCCGCATACATCCAAGCGCGATCGTAGTCATTCCAAGTGGATATTGTATCGACCAACAAATTTTTGAGAGGCTCGAGATGTTCTTTGAGAAAATCTCTTGCACTTTCCTGATATCCGCTTCGTAATTGGAAGCTAATCACCGCACTCTGTCTCAAAATATCTAGCAGCTGAGGCGCTTTCTGTCCTTGCATCTTTGCTTCTTCCTGAAGCGCCTGCCATTCTTTGTTCGTAAGAACTTGGGATTCAATCAAAAATTGTCCTGCCGCATGGCGTAAAAACATTCTTAAATAGGCGTCGGATGCCGTAACTACTGTATTTGTAAGCAACGTTGGAATATATCCGTCACCCAACTTTGGAAGCTCCTGCCCTGCTAGCTGTTTGTTAAGATTGTGTATAGCAGATTCTGAAATAGACGTCTCACCCTTTTTTCCTCCTACAACTACTATATATGGGTGCCGTGTAACGGAAAGCCCCTCAAAAGCTTTTTGTAATTCCCTATCGTTACGCACCAGCAGATCGATCTCGGTCTTAATCTTTTCCTTTATAGATTCGGATACATTTGGACCAAATACCCACTCAAAGCTCCTGGTTTCAGCGTGAGACTGGCCGGCAACTCGCACTTCAGCCCTTGAAGCAATTTGTTGTGACAACACATCTCTCTTAGCTTCTAGAGCTACTAACTCCGCGTTAACGGTAATTAAGTGTTGCTCGATCGCCTCTGGTGATTCTCCGGTAGAAACGCCGTGTTCTGTCATTTCCCAAGAAACGGTTAATTTTTCCTCTTCTAATTTTCCGATCCTAGCTTGAAGCGTTTCAATTTGCTTATTTACTTCTTCAAGCTGAATCCTGTCTTGCAACTTAGCAATTCGGCGTTGAACGTTCTTAATTAGTTGCGGCAGAAATCTCTCTCTTGGAATACCCGGATTTTCGAAGAGAACCTCTTCCCCGGAGCCAGTCGGGCTTTCAATCGTTTTGATCGTCCTTGGATTGCTGACAATCACATTCGACTTTTCGTGCTCAAATCCTCTAAGAACAACTCCGTTCGGACTAATTTCAACCAAAGCCCCGCGAGAACCAAATCGAGCACCCATGCCGTGGTCGGTAATGCCAATGTTATATTCGATACCGGCGACGATCTCGCTCGTTTGGAAACCTCTCATAATCCCTCGTTTCTCGGGGGTCAATTTCGAAAATTCATAAAACGGAATGTGCCCCGTAAACAACCGATTGAATCCATTGGCCTGCGCTAATTTGGCCGGACCGAATTTGTTGATTGCTTCTGCAACGTTAGGTGGTTTTATACGGGTGGTATTATCGGCATACCAGCTATTGACCAGGAACAACTCTTCATAAATATCGCTCATGAGATTGTTGCGATTGCGAATGGCGTTTGCAATCAGGTCAAGCCCCTCCCAAATCGAAGGATGATTTTGATCACCCTTACCGCGGTATTCTTTGCCTTTATAAGTGAAGAAAAATTCTCCTGTCTTAAGATCGACGGGCAAGAAAGCGTGCATATAAACATTTTGATAAATATCTCTGAGATAAAGCGTGAAATGATCTCTAAAGAAATCACCGATTCGCTGCAGAGTATGGTTATCCAAATAATTGGCTGACGTAACTTGCCGTGATTTATCCTCAACCCCTTCGTTGAGCTCTTTCAAAACAGAAGTGCCCCAATCTTTATGGAAGACCCAGTCTTTAGCCCACCATTCGGGAGATGTATAATTCTGATAATTAATCGCTTCAAAAACTCTCCACCACCATTCACCTTTCTCGAGCCGAACTTCCAAATCTTTCTTAAGTTCAGGAATAATCTCTTCCTCCATCATACGAATAGCTTCTTTCCAAGCTCGGTTGGCAGGAAGATCAATGTTTAGATCGGGAGCTGCTTGTCTAAAAATGGCTAAAAGATCCTGCCACCATTTAATCGAAACGCCTCCTACATCCCGCACGCCCGTATAAACGTCAACCAAATACCAGCCTCGGAACTTATCCCAAAGTTTCTTCTGTTCTGGAGTAAGGCTTGCGGATACTTGGGCGAAAAGGCCTGTGCCAGGAACTCTCTTCTTTCCCGATGGATCAAAGTCCCCACTAACCTTAATGTCGAACGCTGCCCATTTTTCTTTCTGCTTTTTGCTATGAAACTTTGCGAAATCGGAAAGCCGTTCGGCCCACCATGATTTCTTATGAGTGTCTTGTAGCTCTCTTCGATAACGTTCGACTAATTCTTTAACATTCCCATATTGGGCATCGTAATCATCGGTGTACCCATAGAAGTTAAACCCTGGATACCACGGGATGTGAAATCCCTGGAGATTCATGAATTCCCACAAATCATGATTTCCGATGATGAAATCTGAAAATCCGGCGTTGATCAATTCCAAGGAGTGCCTAAATACTTTGACCCCATAAGGACCGCGGTCCATGAAATCCCCTAAGTTATGGAAATAAAGTTTTCCTTTTAAGTCTTTTAAATAAATGTCGTACGGAGTAAGCTGTTCTTCTATGGTCTTATCTGGGTTCAGTTTGAAATCGGCCGGTAACTTTCCTTCCGGAAGTACAGAACGTAACGCATCAACGATTAAAGCGTCAAATTTATCAATCGTTCCATGTTCATCTGAAATCACCACCACTTTTGTCAACTGGCCAGAACCTGGGGTTGCTTCTTCCTTTTCCAACTCAGTTAAAACTGAGCGGAGAAGGGCCAATTCCTCTTGAAGTGGTAATTGAGTGGTTGAAACATTAATGTCGGTGCGCACTTCAGAACGGCCTGTGGTAGCAACGGAAAAGGCTTGGGCAAGCATTTGCCGGTTTTCCTCCGAGTCAATCATTCGGAGGAATAGCCCTCGCCCCCCTTCTTTGCTTCTCAGTTGTGTCAAAGCATCAAAAGAAGCTTCGGCTGAGAAATCCCGAACCATATGCGGACTAACATTATGGGTATACCCCTTGGCAAATCCAATGGCGGGAAGCCCTTGCATAGACGCTTGCTGAGGCAAAAATGAAATGATAAATGGTAAATACTTTTGTGGCTGGGCTAATACTTGTTGAAATCTAATATGCTGGTCTCGCGTACCTTGCATCACCCCATCAATACCGAAACTGATTAAATAATCTTCTAACTGATAAAACTTATCTCCCTCTAAATAAATAAACGGAACGAATTTTCGGCCCGTCCTCGCGGCATACTGCATCGCTTCTTTGACAACGCTGGCAAATTCCGGAACGTTCGTAATATGAGAGGGCGCATTTAATTCTGATACGTTTGTCTTGAACGATCGATTCGTTGCTTCGTTTCGGATGAGGCTATCAAATTTTTGTTTAATCGCCCCCGGATTCCGAACCTCTTCTTCTTGTAATTTATTAAATCTCTCTTCCAAAAGACTCTTTCCAAGCTCCACATAAGGTTGAAGAAGGAAAAGATTTTGTTGAACAATCTTGGTGGCGGGGTTGTCCAAATCATTCAAATCAACGTCATTGGCATTGAATCCTGCTTTATGAAGTGCTCTTGCAACCAACCGCGTACCCACTGTATTGGTCGCATCATAAAAAATACCAAAGAGGACGCCGAGCACTTCCGCTGCATCTTGTGTGAAGATGATATTCCGAAGTGACGGGGCATCAATTTTAAAAACATTGTACTCATCTTGAGAAATATTCTGCCTTGATAAATTGATGACAAGCCGATGGGGCTGGTTAGCATAATGATGCTTTTGTGCTCTCCATTGGCTTTCCTCGATAGCAATTAAATTGGCAGAACCTTCTTGCCAAATGCTTTCATTAAAGTTTTGCTCGATGGATCTGCCGAACCAAGAGGCGTCGTCGGGAACTACAAGAGCAATGTCTGTAATTTTCTCATCAAGAATTTTATTGCCGAGCTGACTGCCGATATGCTGACCTTGATGAAATGTTTGAATCTGTTCATGGCGAGCGTTCCAATACTTCGCTGGGTCCAAATTGTAAAATGCTAAAAACGTCGTCATATGAAGGTCCGCCGTCCAACGACCGCCGACATTATCAAACATGGCTCCGAAACCAGGAGCGTCTTCGCCCAATTCTTGAACCAACCCAGAATTCCGTATAAAAGCAGCTAGTTGGCTTGATTCAGGTCGATCAGTGGTTTCGAAAAACATATTCCCGAGTACCTTACCAAAAATAGATCTTACTTCATTATAATCAGTCAGCAGACCGGCCTCTTGAGCCCTCTCTGCAATAAGAGAAAGAAGCGTACGTGAACCAAAACGTTCGGAATCAATTTTAAACAAATCCTTAGCAGGACGTTCTTTTCCATCGATGAAATTAACTTCGTGAAGTGTATCGAAAACTACCGTGGCAAATTTTTCTCCGTCGATTCCCTGTTTATTAGCAACTTGTTTGAGGAACACTCTAAAAATTTGGCTGAAAATCAGCAAGGTTTCGGTAGCCCCTGACTTAGCGCTTGGAATTATAGCAATTCGGTCCCAGTCCCAACCTTCCCAGGCATGATCTTTCAGAATTTTGGTGATGGCTACTTTATAGTCCTTCCCCAGTTCGTATTCACCGGTAATGGCCCCCGTAATTGGATCGATCACTTGGAGAGTATCCGCAATGGCCTGGAATGGTGTATGTTGCCCGCCGATTCCCAGTTTAATTATGATCCGAATAGGTTTTCCGTTGCGCCAACTACGCTTTTTAAAGAATTCTTTCATCTTTTGGACTGCTTCAACAAACGCTTGTTTGCCAACTTCATGGCCGCGGTCGTCTTTAACATAATAACCTTGGCTTCCCTCAAGTGCATGCGAGCCGTCAATTGCAGCTCCTGCCGGAACTCCATACCCGTCCCGCAGGAACCGTTCGGTCATTCCGGGTTTGAGACCATCTTTGTGAAGCGGCGTGGTCAGTTTTTCAGCAATAACTCGCGCATCTCGTTTCTCCATTTCCGTATTAGTAGCCCGCACCTCGGCGCGTTGACTTGGGAGTTGGGTTTGCGCGACTAGTGGGTGGCCAGCGCGATCCGCGACTTCCGTTACGCCCAAGGTGCTAGGCTGTTTCAAATTGGAAACAACTTTATTTTGATTCGTTCGAACTTCGGCCCTGATGTTTTGGTCAGGGTCAGCTTTCTGTCCCGTAACATGTGCTGGAACGGTTACGGGGCGAACTTCAGAACGTTCTTGAGCCTTTGATGACTGCTCATACGCCTCATATATAGTTTGAACTTCGTCCAGATCCTTAAGGAACTGGCGGATGTCCGGAACATTGATAATTGCTCGTTTACTTGCCTGAATAAGAATTTGTTTGATCTCGGAAGGCTCTGCAAAATCACGGTCTTTCGCTTTCGTATACATTTTGCGATCGACGTAAAATGACCTTAATTCTCCAATTAATCTGTCTTTTCCTTGCGGTTTCAACAAGGCTAAAACTTCAACTCCTAAATCGACATTGGCATGAACAAGTGAAGCAAAAAGTCGAGCGGCTTGCCAATCGTGCCCTCGCGAATCACCGGTGTAACCATGACGAACCATGTAATCAATCGCATCCACAACGAGTTGTTTGGCGGTAGTTTTATCGAAATAATTCAGTATATAACTTCTAAAAATATAGGCGCTCATTTTATGGCGGTCATCTCCGTGGAAAATCGCTTGAATAAACTCATTTCTGGCTTTTTCGACGATCCTTCTAAAGTAACGAGCATTTGCTTCTTCGAGATTTGTAAATTCATATTCCCGATTCAGGCCCTCTGAAGAAAGTTTCTCATGTTCCGCGACCAGTTCATCTAAGCGATCGTAACGCCGCCAAATTAAATAAGTAAATGTCCCTATGCTTCCGGCAGATTCTTGAATCAATTCATCAACAATTTTATCTACCGTTGTTAAATTGATCTTCCGCTTTTGAACTGGTTTAGGTGCAGCTTTTTCTAGCGGACGGCTGCTTTCAATCACGTCCTGCACACCAAGAAGAACGCGGGCACCGTCGCTACGTATCATGTCTTTAATGATATCGAAACTTCTTGCATCAATTCTGGCCTTCTCTTCAATTTGACTCCATGCGGCTCCGCTTCCATGTTGATCTACGATAAATTCTGGATTCTTGCCCTTGTCCTCAAACTGCCACCTTAATACCTCAACAAGAGAACGAGGCAGGTACTTACGTCTGCTTACGAGGCGTTCCCCTAACAATTTCTTAATGTCCATGCTGCGAACATAAATTTGTCCATCAGGACCAACCATGAGAATGGTTTCACCATCTCGGATGACTTGCGTTTGACCTGAACGAGATCTCAGGGTAGCGGTTTCCTGTTTCGGATCAAAATCCAAGCGATACTGAGCACCTTCAGGATGATCTTGATCCAGTAGAATGGCCGGAACGCCGAAGCGAAGCGCAATGCTTGAAGCATGGTTTCCAAACTGCTGGCCCGCAATAACGCCGTCGGAGTGTTGGATCGCAATTTCATTATTTGCCGTAATCACTGGCCTAAGGAAAATGACCGGATACCCTTGTTTCTTAAGCGTGATCGCTTTGCCCTCTTCGAAGGCTGCAACTCCCACAGCGTACATTGAAACGCCGACTTGGCGTCCGCGTGCCACAAGTTTGGCATCTTTGGGAAGTTGTTTTTCCGAGATGGGTTCAAATTTTAACCGCTCGAGATCTAGATCGCGCAAACGGTCAACCGCTTCCCTTTTTGATAAAATACCGCTTTGAACCAAATCATAATAGGCTTCCACAATCGCAAGAGGCGATGTGTTAGCGGACCTCACTTGCAAGAGAAAACGTTTCCCATTCTGTGAGGTGACTTCAATTGCGATGACATCTTTGAAAAGTTTCTCACCCGCATTAACAACTGTTTTATATATCTCCATATCCCCAGGGTTCCGCGCAACAAGCTGTTCAAATCCGGCCACATCAGCAACTTCATCTCCTTGAATTCCAAAACCTGCGGCACCGCGAAACTCTTTTTCTCCAGTTTGGGGATTTCGGCTAAAAATGGTACCTGCATAAGAGCTTTTTACATTTCCAAATACCATTCTCTGAACCATAAGACCGTTAAATACCGTTGCCTGTGTCGTTACTCCTGTGCCAGCGCGGCGCGTATAGGCGATTTTTTGGGCGGCGAACGAAAGTTGGCGATATGGATCCTGGGGAAATTCACGGCCCGTAAGAACTTGGAACTGCTTTTTATACGCCTCAACCTGCCATTTGAGTTTTTCGAGTCTATTCATATTCTTTTTCGCAGGCGGGTTCAATTTCACTAATGTCTTTTCATCTGTAAACTTACCGTGTGGGATCTTTTCCAAAGTGACCGCAAACTCACGAATAAGTTTTGCGTACATTTCAAACGCTTCTTTCTCATCGCCAAGTTTACGGGCCAACGCAGCAACGTTTTGATCGTTAATTCCAATGTTAAGCACCGTTACATAACGGCCCGGCCGGACCACAGGATTCGAGGCCCGAACTGATACTAAAAATAGATTTTTTGGATCACCGAAACCTTCTCCCGGTTCTCCTAGTGTGGCAAGCGCCGCTTGCAATTCTTTTTGATGAACAGATAAGAAGTTCTCATCTTCAGAAATTTTATGGGCGATACCATTCGGAATTAAAAACCACGGCGGGACGGTAATATCAATACCTTGCTCTTTCAAATGCCGCTCGAAGAGAGCTAGATAGACCGCCTTCTTACCAGCCGCAGGAACATCCTTCCAATCAATATCCTTTGGAAGCCGGAAAAGTTTTTTTGCTTTTTGCGTCGTACGCACTTCAGAGCGGATACGGCTGAATGTTTCAGTCAGCTCACGTTCCAGCTTACCGTCGTTTTTGTGCGCGAGATCGGTCAGACTTTTCTTAAACTCTTGCCAGAACTCGGGACCAAATTTTCCAAAAGCATCGGGAGCATAAAGAGCCTGGAAAATACTAGCTAGTTGAGCAGCTCTTCCCTCAAATGTTTCTGCTAACTGATTTTCCTTTGCCCAGTCAATCCAAAAAACATTGTATTTCTCTTCGGATCCCAAGATAAAAGTCGAGTCTAGAACGTCTTCAAAACTATGGAGAACTGTATTACTTCCCCGTTTTGGATCGATCATCCGATAGAACTTCACGGCAAGATTTTCAGTTAATAGTTTTCGGGCCTCGACACTATCGCGGATTTCCTCAGCTGGAATATTCCTAAGACTCCGTTTTGGAGGCATCCAATCCTCTGCGATCACTGCTCTCTTTTCAAGAAGATTTGCATTTGCTTCGTCTACAGCCTGACCTTTTTTTGTATAAATCACCTTTGGCCCCAAATGTAAGTCGGACGCCTTTTCTGATCTCAACCGTTCGATTTCGCCTCGCGGTTCTCTTTGCGTCTTCTTAACCAAGTAGCTTTGGATTGGGTGGTCCAGGTCTTCTTCAAAGAACACTCTTAAAACAGCCCCATACGGGTGATTCTTCATCCTTTTGAGAAGCTCAACTGTAATTGTAATCCGTGAGGCTTCTGACGCGTAAAGGTAGGCAAGAAATGCCTTTGACATAAGTCTGAAGCGTGGAACGCCATGCTTCTCCAGAATTTCATTTAAGTAATTCTCTACTTTCCTTGGATCTAAGGTAGGTTGTGGAGCAACCATATCGCGCTCAAGCGCTTCTCGAAAAGCGAGCTGAATGGGCGAGATCAGCTTAGATTCAACTTGATAATCCCTATAAGATTTTAGAAAAGCTCCTAACTTTTCCACGGCTTCTTCGCGGGAAAGGCGTAATTTCTCACCTAAGTATTTTCGTTCATAAAGATCCTGCGCAATTTTTTGAGCAATTTCAGGGTCGATGGAAGCATCGTGTGTCAAAATCAATTGAACCGATCGCTTACCCTGATCTTCAATCCGGATTGCAGTTTCACGACCATTTTCCGCAAAAAGAGTTTCGGTTACAGATTTGACCTTCGCGCGAATGGTGGGTGAACCCAAATCAGGAGCACGATCCGCGGCCTCAAAAAATTCCTGCCAAGATTCTCTGTCTTCGGGAGTAGGATTTTCTTCCGATGTTAACTTCTTTCGAACGTCAGCCAAAAGACCTAAATAATCGGGGGCATCCTTCGGCATAGCTAATTGATGAAGTCTTCTTTGGAAACTTTGCCAAGCTAAAATGTTTCTGCGCGGCCGGCCCAAAAATGTCCGGACCACATACGCAAATTGAGTCAAAGACTCAACTTCAGCGCCTCGAATGTGCTCAGCAGGAAGCGCCGGTAACCAATAAGAATTGCTCCAATCTACGAACCTTACTCCCAATCCTTTTTCGAGAGATCCTAGGATAAAAATGTGAGTTTGTGGAATTTTTCCGACATAAAGTGCTTTGCCGTCCTTCACCATTTGGTGAAAAGCATCCGCCATAGCACGCCCAAAAGCGGCTGACTCCAATCGCGAAAGCAGAAGCCCGCGGCTTGAAAGCATATCACCTTGAGGCAGCTCCTCCTCGATAATGAGACCTGGCGATTTATAAAGAACGAAGGAACCCAAATTCGCATGATCTGTATATCCAGCAAAGGTCGCCTCGTTTAAGAAAAGATTTTCTTCATGCTTCTCTAAAGGATTTGTCGTTTTCAATAAAAATACTTTCCGGTCTACGTTTAACGTTCTTCGACTAATTTTAGTGATAATCCAAAGCTTTCCCTGTAATCGTGGAGTGTGCGCCGTAAGTTCAAGATGGGCTTCATACTTCGATGATGGATATACCGAACTAATTGCGCCTTTGGGTAAATCCAATCTTTCTTCTGCTCCCTCAATTGAAATGGTTTGATCCGTAGGACGCACTTCTGAGCGTTTTCCAGTTTGTGGCTCGGCACCAAAGTCATAAACCGGCAACTGTTTTCGAATAATTTGATAGAGTGGGGTTCTGGATGCGCCTTTTGCTTTTTCAATGGCCTCCACTTTTCGTAAGCCGGCGACCAACTCATCCCAACTATTTTGCTGATAGACGGACTGCCAATCGCCTGCGTTGCCTTTGATAAAGCCCAATTCAGAACCATCGATTTTATACTCAGCGATAACCTTAGCCATCGTGGTAGTCATTTGTTGGCGAATTAATTCCCATAATTGCACGCCTCGAGAAGCTGCGAGCAAACGGCCTAAAGCTAAAGACATGCCGAGAATTGCATTTCCGCCGAGATTTGCTTTTCGTTGGGCAACCGCAATTGGGTTATCAACTGGTTTGTTCCGTTCTCGCGCCGCTTGAAGTTCAAGCTCTAGCAGCTTGCGATCAATGTCTACAAGTTCACCCAGTTCAGAAGCTTTCTTTCCAAGAAATGCTGGGGCGATAATCTCGTTGATGTGTTTAAGTGCATTGGATACGTCTTTGCCATTAAAATCGTTCACCTTCTTCCATAATTCCAAAAGCTGCGGATCATTCTTATCCTTTATATCTTCATCCGTAAAACCTTCCCTGAAACGGTAGGTGTGATCTTCTTGCTCCTTGAAAAGGTCAGGATATTTATCTACAAGTTCATTTTTCTCAATAATGCTATCCACAAGGTTGGTAGCTTCATCGGTACCTGCAGAAATACCGGCAGGCGTCGCAGCGTGAAATTTTTCTTGGCCAGGAATACCGGTATCTATGATGACTCCAACCGTCGGAAGACCCGTATTGACCCAAGCTCTACGACCGATGACATCTGCGACAATAAGTTCGGGAGGAGTCTCTGTCGGGAGAAGCGCGCGGATGGCATCAGTTATCTTACGTGTAGCCCACATAAAAATTTCGCTAAGAGCATCCACGACAAAGAGCCGCTCTGTATTAGTACCGCCGCCGATCTTAACCCCCATCGCAAAAGAACCGATAGCCAATTGGGCTTCCATATCGTCATTCGGTTTCTGCGAGCGATGAGAGACAATCAACTCAAGGCCTTTACCGATCGCTACAAGCATGGCAATGACGGTTTCGGTGAGTGTCCCGATTTGATTGCCCTTCACCAAAAGGGCATCAATCGCGTCCCTGTCTGCCGCTTTCTCGACGGTTTCGTCTTTTGTTGTCACAAGATCATCGCCGACACGGAAAATTTTCTGGCCCATTGCATCGCGCAAAAGGTCGTAACCGGCCCAATCATCCTCAGCGAAAGCGTCTTCGACGGAAATAATTGGGATATTTTCATCTTCGATAGCACGCCGATAGAGCTCGAGCAATTGTTCACGAGTCATCACTTGTTTTTTATCCCGCCAGAACAAGTACTGCCCAACCGTATTGGTTTGGCCAGATTCCTCACGATAAGCACGCTCGAGTTCGCTTGCCGCCGCATCGACGGCGATCGCAACATCAACACCTGGAGTCAAACCTAAGTCAACAATGGCCTGCTTCATCATGCGCCACAAACGAAGCTCCGGCGCCGGATCGCCCGCGGCTGGAGTCACATACGCAGCGAGGCCTCCTTCCGCACCGCTTCCCATCACACGACTACCTTCAGTACCGTTAATAATTTGCCTTAACCGGTCTTGGAGGGCCTTAACAATTCTTTGGCCTTCCTCCACCGTCTTCGCCTTAAGCGGAACAAACATGCTCTCTTGAAGGCTGATATTGCTTTCCGGAAAATCTTTTTCCGTATGACGGCCGCCCATGCCTGAATTTGCAAACCGATATGGATTTTTCACAACAGTTCCATCTTCACGAGTTACCGTTTGGGTCCTTTGATTTTTCATGATTTCTTTTACAGCTTCGGCCATTGAAAGCCAGCTGTCGGTCGCAACAACTCGTTTTCGTGCTTCTTTCGCTTTCTGTTCTTGTTCTTTGTACTCTTTGTACTTTCCGGGATCCGCAAATAAACGGTCCAAAAGTCCCACAGCACCCAAGCCTAAAGCAAAGCGGCCGAGATAAATCAAGAAATCGAAATTTCCGATGAGCCCAATGCTTAAGAAAGCTGCCGCCAAAGGCAAAGCCGCAAACGCGAGCTGAGCGCTTGCGCGCGGACCTGCTGCAGCTACGGAAAGGTTGAAAGGTGAGTCGGGGTGATAATTCAAACCATCGCGTTTAATGCCTGGGAATAAACCGATTGGAATTTGAAGAAACATACGGACTTCTAAAGCCAACCGCTGCAATAACGATTTGATCCAAACTCTCACTTCAGAAACCCCATGAAATTTTTCTCGTCCTTCCTTCTGTAGCCGGGATAAACCACCCAGCCAAGAAGGTAAAAGAGACCGGAAATGATCGAGGCTGCTTTTCTGAAGCAGTTCTAATCCCGGGAACAACGTTTGACGGACAGCTTGTAAGTAATGGCCTCGTTCGTGCCACCAAATTCCGATATGAAATGTCAGATACCAAAATAAGAGAGAGACGATTGATTCCGGACTTACAAACATGAATTGCAACACATCCAACTTTGAGGTGATCGTCAAGGGCAACGAAAGAACTGATGAAATAAACGCGGCGTGGAAAGCCACTAAAATATGATTGGCAATGACCCAGCCTTTTTCAAGTCTGATCTGAGGTTGAGTTTCGCCTGCCTTCCTAGGCTCTTCCGTCTTCCGCATTTCGGAACGCAAAGTTCCGAACCGAACCTCTTCTTTTTTGATTGTCCTCAGTTGATCTCGAATGGCTCGACGGAGTCTTGCCTGTTCTTCAGGTTCATCTAATTTCTTTTTAAGCTGCGCGACCGCTTCTTTAATTCCTAAGGTATTTAATCCCAATTTTTCTCGAAACGCATTATTCTTTTCAAATTCGCCGACGGTGAATTTTCTGAGGACGTTGATTAGTTCTAAAGCTTTCTTTTCGGTTTTCCCGCGCGATGCCACAACAAATGCGACATGATCTCGAGTATCTTGAAGCGCAACGAATCTTTTATTTTTAACTTTTCCCTCTTCAAATGACAGGGTGGAAGAAGTCAAATCAGATACGTAATTTTGGTAAACAAAGATGGCCCAATCCATCGGTAATTTTCTCGTAGGCATAATGATGGCTGTTTCCGGTTCTGTTTGCTCAGGCTGGTTGCTGCGGACAAAATTAATTGTTTTACCTACGAACTTGGCTGCTTCAAGCGCAGTCTGAGCTTGTTTGCGAAGGTTATCGTGTTTAAGTGCAGCTTCTAATTTACGAGGAGCTGTTCCCGCGCGAGGATGCTTTTCGGAATAATATTGCTGCAAACTCAAACCAATCAATCGTGTAATGGCCTTCCGCCGAATACGCGGATTATCACGCCATGGTTTCTTAGTAGATAGTGTCACCAAGATAGACGCGGCTTCTTTGGCGGCGGGAGCAAGGTGATACAACGCAACGATAATCTGTTTTTCAATGTTTGAATCTTCCGTCTTCGATAATCCCATAAACAGATTGTCGAATGCTGAAAGGACAGCGGAAGCTACCTTGATGGTGCTGATATGCAACTGATCAACTGAAGCAGGAGGTAAAAGTGGGGTTGATTTTTCCCAGCTTTCAAATAGGCGCGAAACAATTTCTCTGGCATGCGCACCGCCCATGTGATCTAAGTCTTTGGCCGCTTCATATTCAGGCCCATCTCCCAACGACAATATATAGGAGAGCGTACGAAATGCTTCCCAGACTGCATAAGCCATCGCTGAAATGGTATTTGCTGACTCTATTTTTTCAGAAACATTTTCTTCTTTAATAAAGGCGTTAATCAGCGGAAGATAAGTCTGCATTAAAGCACGGGCGAGATCATCTAAGGTATGTGTCCTGCGTGCGGCATCTAAAATATCTCCCTCAACTTTTACAGATTCTTCTAATGTCTGTTCATGATCAAAAACTATTTTTGTTTTTTTTGCCGTTTTAGTTAAACCTTGCAGAAACTTTATGTTCTTTTGTAACTGAAATCCATTTCCTTCTAATCGAGCGGTGGCTTTATGGAGTTCGCCGACCAGATCGGAAACAGAAGTAGTTGGAACTGAGCGCATTTCGGCACGAGGTTGTAAATATTTCTCGAAGGCAACCAAAACCTTAGCCAAGCGATCGGGATTGTAAACATCCTTATGTGAAACCAGCCTCCAGATTTCCCCCACCACAGAACCAAATCTTTCGTTAAATTTCGGGAAGAAATAATCTTGCTGGGTATTTTCTTTAAGAAATCCATTCACGCTTCGAATCCACGGAAGAGGTTTTTCGGACTCATCGAATATCTGTTTTATTTGTGCGGGAGGGATGTGCCTTTGATCCCCCTGGGTTCTCATCCCTTTAATGAAATGTGCATAAGAATGTTCAAATTCGTAGGCTTGAAACTCTTTTTTGTAAAAACCACGTTTTTCAAGTAAGCCCAAATACTGATCGAAAACCTGCAGAGATGCCTGATCTGCTTCATTGGCCAACCGCGCTCTTCTTACGTCTCTCAAAAGCGGAATGGCTTGAGCAAGCCAAACGGAAATGGGAAGTGCAAACGGATGACCTTTTTCAATGACGCCCTCTTGTTCCTTCTCCATTTTTTCGGTAAACTGTTGTACCAAAATGATATCGAGCTGCCGCGCCAATAGAAACGCAAGTTTTGTTTGAAAAGCCTGCTCGGCCTCGGTATCCGTAATCTTCTTCTCTTCTTGTCCTTCCTTATACTTAAGGGTAATGGGAGAGTGATAAAGAAGATCGTTTACTTCAATCACCCAACCATCTCCATCCCTTTTCGCATCCGTTAGATATCGGGCGCCTGATATTTTTTTAAAATCAATTGCGGTTTGCTTGAGAAGATCGATTTCTGGTTTTCCTATTAATCCTTTCTCCTCAAGCCACTGAAGCGCCGTGTCGCGATTTCTAAGCCGCGTGGAAATCCGATCGGAATATTCAATCGCACGCTGCTGTTTTGCCGACTCGATCTTTGCTCGATCGGCGTAGTCACGCAAGAAATGCCAAAGAATTGAATTCGTATCAAGCAAATCCACATCCCAAGGACGAACTCCATTTAATAACATTAACAAATGTCTGATTCTATTTTTCACGAACGAATCCTTGGCCTCAATTTTCGCCTTGCCATTTTCACTTTCCCGATATGGGGCAAGAAGGTCCATCACTCGAGCCTTTAAGAAGGCGACTTCATAAGGAAGGTACGTATTGAAATGAACATCCGCTTGGTCCCATTTGGGATAAACATTGTTAAGATCTTCTCTTCGTGTTTTCCCCCATCTTTTAATCACTTCCTCGACGGTCTGCCCTTGGGCAAGACTGGCCACAATGTCACGCATCAGCCTTAAATCGTAGGAAGCAAGCGGCCAATTATCACTCATCAGGATGTCAGGAGATGAATAGGCAAAAATTGAAAAGTTCTTACCACCTCGGCTCTCAACCCCTTTCTTAAAATCCTCGTCAAAAGCATGAGAACCGATGACAATTAAGATTTCATCGTCTCCAAGCAGTTCCGTTCCTTGAACTTGTTTTCCATCCAAAAGATCATAGACAACTTGAAAACCTTTTGCTTTTGCTTCCTCTTTCTTTTTCTCCTTCTCCCCTACTTTGCCGGTCCATTGATCGAGTCGTACAATCTTGGCCTTACGTCCCAAAGCATTTCGCAGTTTCTCAGCTGTTACGGTTTTTCCTGATGCAACAGGCCCGGTGAGGAATACCACATCTCCCCTTCGGATGGATCTCTTCCCCTCCTCCGTAAACCGTTTCTCAATTTGTCCTGCAATTTGCTCGATTTCATCATTTTGATCATCTTCAGATCGAGCAATGAGCTCTTTCCTTTCCTTGAGAGTAAATTGATTTAACTCGTCAACTGTTTGTGGATGGACTTCGATCGCTTCCTCAGGCAATACGTAAGGCGGGGTTTTAGTTTTACCTAAAGTGTCCCAAAGTTCTGGTTTTCTTGCCAACTCGGCGTTTGTCACTCTTGTGATCCACAACTTCTCACCTGCTTTCCTAAAATCAAGATCCAGAACGTTCACTTTAGCGGGATCCGCTAAATCAATGAGGGGCTCAATTTCCATTCTTTTCTCTTTGGAAACACCATCAAGCAACTGGATTTTGAGCCGACTGAATCTGACAGGATCCGTCGCTCGCAACATTCTCTTAAGGATCTGAAGCTTCGCTTCTCTCAAAGTATGGACCGCGTCTTTTAAAGCTTGTACTTGCTCAGGCTTTCTCACCTGAATGAGAGCCATTCGCAAGGCGTCATGGAAGGCTCTTAAGATTTTTTCTCTCATCAAACCCAAGACGAAAACAGCGGGCCATCGTTCATTTTTCAGGTTCTGGCGCCATTCAAACCCTGAAACAATGACGCCTCCATTATTGGAAATAACGCCAGGAATAATCAGGGGTCGATTCTCGGGTTCTCTCTGACGTAAGATCGCTTCGCCTTTTTGGTTGATTCCACTATTAGCGAGTTCGACGATTAATTTCGCTTTGATTTGATGGACGTTACCTTCGTGAATTTGATTTTCCAAAGCAGCTAGGACTAAGACATCAACCTTGCTTTCCCAGAAGATATCACGATCAATCACCTCATAACCTTCAGATTTATGTGCTTCAGCGAATGTAAGTAGAGTGCGATTCTTAGGATCGGCTGCTAAATACTTCTTCAGCTCGTTAAAATCAAATTCATTTCGATTAATAACATAGACCGTTTTGTAAACAGGCTTGTCCTCCTCTTCCCCGACCTTTACTTTCCATTCCATTTGCAAGATTTTGGTTCCATCAGAACTGTGCCTCACGTAAGTCGCAGGGTTTTTGGCAACGCGTTCGCTTGGTGGAGGGTTTTTGGGTAAGAAATTGTAAAGGGCGGTAATGTCGATCCCGTCTGAGTTTGCCAGCACAACGCCGAACTCACCTTCTGCTCCCTCGACCCCAATGCCACCGAGCCATTCTTTGAGGAAATTGATTTTTTTGCCACTGCGAAAGGCTGCTTTCGCATAATTGGAACCGACATTCCCCCCTCCCTGAATCGCCGTTGTCTTGACTGAAAGCCCAAATAATCTCTCAGCTTCCTCTTGAACGGTATAACCGCCTTCACCGGTTGCTTCTTCGCGTCCCTGCGATCCGTGAAGTTCAATATTGTAGTCATTGGGTAAGGTAGGCTTCCCCGTAATGGCTCCCAATTCAAACGCCATGAGGGTTCCCGCTTTTTCAGGATCGCTTACGATCTCAATATATTTAAGAGCGAAAGGTAATCTTGTAGGATCTTCTTCAATTTTTATGGCTGATGCTTTGACAAAGGCTTCTGTAAATTGTTTTCTAATTTCTTCGTCCCGGATGAGCCGTTCCTTATCTGGAAAATCCTTAATCAAATTATTTTCTGCTAAAATCCGGATGTACTCATCCAGATAATAAGCCATGATCAAGCCTCCGGTATTAACGTCGGGTGCGGGAACGTCCACCAAAGGCCCAAAAAGATATTCACTGGGCTTTAATTTGCCAGAAGCCTTCCAGTCAAGTTCGGTTTGATAAAGACCGCGCATAATCGCACGTGTCATTCGGGCAATTTCAGTGTTTGAAAGTTTTCTTGGATCAATTGCAGCACCACCCTTAGCTCCCCCATAGGTAAGCCGCGAAGCCGCATTTTTAGCGGTCATCCCCATGCTTAAAAATTTCGTATCCGCGGCATCTACACTCGGGTGATAGCGATTGCCGCCTTTGAAAACGCCAAGTGCAGAATTATGTTGCGTTCGATAATATTTGGCGGTTGCCATCTCGCCATTGTCCAGTTTGAATGGAGCCTCGAATTCAATTTCCCGCTCGAAATGCTTTAGGATTTGACGGATCGGTTCAGCCAACTGAATCTCATCCGCATTTTGATCGAATCGGGCAAGCGCATCAGCATATGCTTCTTCTCCCGGAGAAAGTAGCTCGGCACGGACACCATTCCGCACCTCGGCTCTTGCCGCGGCAGGCGGTAAGGCACGAGGAGTGCCGAGACCCGACACGTCTCGGCGCACCTCAGCCCGCCCTTTGGGCGAGGCTATGGTCTCGTCGTCGCCGCTCCGCGGCTGGCGGACCTCAGCGCGGCCACGGGGGCGAGCCATTAATTGAACGCGACGAAGATCCTCAAGAATTTGAGAGCTGATTGCCTCTTGCTCCTTAGATGATCTCTTCTGAATGCGCCAGAAGGCTCTCTTCAAACGATTGACATGTTCTTGAAGAGATCGGTATTGATTTTCGCCTGTTGCGATATGGAGATAATGAGCTGAGTAAAGAAGCCCTAAGAGTTGATAGGCCTTTTCATATTGTTTGTCGCGAAGCAACTCTTCCAACTCTTTTGCTGCTTTGCGTGTCTCATCTAATCGAAGAATGTTAGCAAGTCCATCGGCACGTGATTCAACGCCACGTTTCCTTTGTTCAATACCGATCAAACGATGCTTTAGAACTTCAACGGCTGCTTGCAATAATTCCTTGGCACTTTTTAGGTCATGTCTATTGAATTTCTCCAGCGCGGTGTCAACATTGTCCGCAGCAATCGCTTTCTCATCAACTTTCCCAAGATTCAAACCTCCTGGAGCTTCATTTAAAATTTCCTCAATCGTTCGCTCGACTCCTCGCTCATAATATTTGGGAAAACCGTCTTGGTAGGTTTCAAAAAGATCTATTAAATAATCCAAATCGTTAATGTGATCGAGAATTTGGCTGTAATCCTCTTCCTGACCTACCAACGTGTGAATCTGGCTTCGAAGAGCGACATCGAGATCTTTGAGCAAGACGGGAGTAAGCTTTGGCACGTAAACGAAAGAACCGTCTTCGAGTTCATGCTTCGCCCAACGGTTCTGAATAATCGTAACAGGAGTTTTTTCTTCGCCACGAGCGGGATCTATAATAATTCTGAAGTTTTCATAATCATAAATCTGGCGCAGTTGACCTGCGCGACCGACGACGCTGATTCTTTCGGTACCTGCTTTTGCAACTGCTCTTCTCCATTGCCAAGCGTATTCCTGATAAAGTTTGGTGTAACCAAGACGGACTGCGGTAAGCAAGACAAGAACGGCGGCTTCGTTTAACTTTTCTTCAAGAAGATGAGAGCGGGCTTGGAGCAATTGAGCTTTAACACGAGCTTTGTAGTAAGCAGCGACTTTGCGATTTAACGAATCAAGCAATTTTAGATTTTCTTGTTCATACGCCTGTGGGATTTGATGGCGGACATCAGCAATTACTTTTCGAAGCTCTTCAGATCTCACTTTTAAAGCAACGGAAACTTCGGCTTGAGAAATTCCCTGGCTTGGCTCGACACCAAAACTACCGATCTCGTTATAAAGAGCGCTTTCGCCATCGAATGCTTCTTGTCTTGAATCGGCAGGACGGATTCGATCTGAGAAATCCTTTAGGCGGTCGGCATATTGTCTGATTTTTTGAAGCAACGCCTGTGCGGCTTCTTGCGCTTCTTCGGTATTTTGTTTCTTTACTTCCTTCCATTCATCAAAGAGTTGGATCAGTTCACGATTGTACCGGATCATCTGCCTTGCGCGTGCCTTGGCAGCATTCTTAAGCGCATCTGCCTCATCAATTTCCACTTGTACCTTTTTGCTTACACGCACCTCAGCACGAATGGGACTTGTTGTGCTAGCTCTCCTCCTTAGCGATTCAATAAACGCTTTCTTGATCTCTTCCTTCTGTTCTTCATAAATGTAGCCTTTAGAGGGAGTGAGGTGTACTCCTCTTACATCTAAACCCAGATCAAAAATAACTTTTACAATCTCATCAATTTTTTGTTGAATTTCTTCTGAAGCAGGCTTGTGCTCAAAATCTTTAGAGGAAAGGTAGTCGAAGTCGATGCTGAAAATGACAGGGCCTTTACCTTTCAATTGCTGAATGACTGGTATGATTGTGCTTAAGATACCTTTACGCTGGGCGAGGCTTTTCGAAAATTCTTCTGTGAATTTTAAATCTAACCATTCCGGAAAAATCCAGTGATAACCATCACGAGATAAAATACCATCGCTGATTAATTCCGAAACCCAATTGCCTTCAGTCAAGCTTCCATAATTTACATCGCGATCGTCATGGGCATCAAAAACAATGAGTTTGGCATTTTTCGTTTCATCGCGAGGCAGTTCGTCTCGAATCCAAAAAAATGCCCCATCATGGCTTGGCGTTATGCCAATGGAAGGAACGCCTAATCCTTTAAAAAGCTTGGCGAGTACTTCATCGTTCGGAGCTGAGCGCACCTCGGCACGGTTCTTTGGAACTAAAGCAAAAGATTCGCGAGTTAAATCAATTTCAAAATCAATCCCCGCCTCAGTTTCTTTAACATATTTTTCATAACTGGGCTGAAGCGCACGGTCGTAAAATACAATCTTGCGCGGCTCATCTTTGGGACGCATCCTGCGTGCTCTTTTTTGGAAAAGTGCAACATTGCGGCCTGGATTATCCTGGATTCTGAAAGTCTTATCGTAAAAATCAGGCAAACGGTAGTTTTGAATATATTTGCCATCGATCAGCAGAATGGTATTCTTGGTTAACATGAAACTAACGCTGGGCACCACTTGGGGACCTGTCCCTTTCGGTATCCGTAGATAAGGTTGGTGAATGACAAACGTTCTCTTGGTGGCTTTGGATCTACGAAACTCTTCGATTTGGCGATAAAGTTTCATAACGGCACGGGCCCTAAAGAAACTTGCCTCATCATAGTAAAGGCCTGATTTAATCTTTCCTGTTGGATCTCTTTTTTCACCAGTAACAAATTGTTCGATACGTTTTCGCCACGCTGGCGGTTTCAAGAAAAGATCCAAACCAAGTGCTTGGGGCAGTTCCGCGTGTTTGGGAAAGTCTTCCCAACGAATTAACCGATAGCCACGATTCGCCAAAATTCTTGCAACCTCTTCAACTACCGTACTCTTACCCGCACCCGATGGACCATCAAAACCGAAAACACTAAGCCGATTGTCGCGAGGTTTTTGGTTTACTGTATCAGCAATGACATCTACAATTTGGTTAGCGGTTGGTTGAAGATCTAAACGAAAGGCATCCATTCGCGACAAGAATTCTCCTCCGGCGGTAAGCCGGTTTCCCCAATATTGATTCCTAACTCCAAATTCGTGGACTTTTCTCGGCACAGTACTTTCATCTCCCCCTTCTCGATAAAAAGTCGAGGCGATATTAAGGTCAACATCTTTGCCGCGTAAAACATAAGCAGGGATCGGCTCCTTGAAGCCAAACTTACGTGCGCCTTCTTTCATCAACTGCTCCGCTTTCTTCTGGGTCAATACCCGGCCGTACTCACCTCTTTGCATCAAAACAAAGTGCAACTTATGCTGAGGTAACACACCAAGCTTTTTAACCTCCTCATAAAAAAGATCTCGATAATTTAAAACCCGTCCTTCTGTTTCAGATCCCATGATGTAAAAGAACTCGGCTGCAGTATTGGCTTGAAGATCATGTGCGAATTCAAGCAAAGCCTCATGGCCTTGATGGTCGTCTTTAAGCCCAACGTCGGTGTAACGAAAGAGAGGGAAGAAATCTTTTAAAACATCCTTCGTTAACTGGTGCCGTTCGATGGGCGGTACTTGATCCGATTTTGGAACCTTCTTGTACTTAATCTCTCCTTGCACTCGAAAAACAACTGTATCAAGTGAAAGCCGATCCATAGCGACGAGTGCGATCAAAATATGGCCCCAGTTAATTGGATTTCCCGCAATCGGCAAGAAACCGACTCGGAGTGGACGATTTAAATGTCTCGCGGGCAACTCATCTTGTTTATGCTGGTAGCGGTAGGTGGTTAAAAATACGTCTGGTACGATCGTGCCACGATCAATTTTTTCTTGAATTCCTGAAAGACGAGCGTGAATTTCGTGGTAAAGACGAGGAAGATATCCTTCTTTTTTGTTGGCGATATTGGGGTCATGTGATGCTAATTCTGTTTCGATCTTTTTCCAAACTCGTATTGCAAGACCGTTTGAAGAGGCCGCTTGTCCATTCCGCACCTCGGCTCTTGCCGCGGCAAGCGGTAAGGCACGAATGTCGAGACCCGACACGTCTCGGCGCACTTCGGCGCGGGGCGCAGATCCTGCTTCTTGAGAACTTTTTGGTAAGACAAAATAAAGTGCTTTATGCGGCTTTAATTCGAGCGGGAGATTGAGTGTCTGGTGGTCTAGGATCGCTTGTCCCAATCGCTCACCAACCTCAATGGTTCTTGAACGGGTCCCAAAAGCACCTTGCAAAACGAAACTCTTTTTCTTAATTTCAGGCTTTAGGTCTTGAATTAATTCCAGCGGGATATGGAGTCGTACGCGTAAGGTCCTCTCCTTAGGCTCAGGAGATAAGTTTTGAACCACTAGAAAACGCTCGCCGCCTTCAGTGCTGCCAATAAAAGCTTGAGCGTTGATACTCACATGAAGTTCGAGGGGTTCCACAAAAAACGACTCTACCAGTACGAGTTGTCGATGATCGGGAAGACTTGTATGTAGATCGATACCAGGGATATTCCAGGGACGCTTACGGTTGATCAGAGTTTCTGTGAGACCGAGCGGGAACACCTGACGTTGATTGGGGCCAAGCTTAAAATAAAGGCTCAATTGATCCTCCTCACGGTTCACATTCGCGCCTGAAATGAACTTACGGATTCTCCCATTTACTTCAGTCAACGAGAAGTTGCCGTAGGTTTCAGCATTGGACGGCGCCTCCTCGAAAGCGCGCATCACTTGAGGCCAGTGGATTTTGATCTGACTCCAAGGAATTCGAACGGAGCCTTCCTTCACAAGGGGCGCTCGATTTTCAATCACAAGGAAACGCTTTCCATCGGATTCACCGAAGAACGCACTAAGGCCTACGGGAGAGATCGAACTTACGTCAAGTGAAACGCGATTTGCGAAGCTTGCTGGCCCTTGTGCTTCTTTTGGACGAGTGACCTGCGGGATTTCGCGAATGATCGCCGCATCATGAGGAAAGCGTATTTCGATTGTGGTTTTATATTCTTCTGGATATTTATTCTTTACGATGACAAGGGAACCGCCGTGAAGCTCAACGGCAGCTTTCGACCATGGAAGTGCAATTTGCCTTTTTCCTTCAAGAAGCGGCTCATAACTCGCGGGGGAATCGTTTGAGAAGACGCGGAATGATCCAGGTTTTTCATAAACCGCCCCGATTCCAATCCCATCATCTGAAACTTCAAAAATAATCTCATTGGTTTTCTTATCCTTAAGAATACGGAATGAAATGAGACGACGGGTTTTGTCTCGTCCCTCGGCATTCAACCGCGCGTACGCATCGAAGGCATTCGCAAGGATCTCATTAATGATAAAATACAAAGAAGTTCCCACGACTTCTTCTCGGTATTCTTCTGGGTCATAATCATATTTGTGCTCGATCCTCCAACGGATGCGATCGGTTACAACCCAATCAATCAGTGAGGCGATCGGACTTGGAATGGGATTTAGGATTGGCCTCGACCCCCAATCGAGTGAGATTTGTTCGAAGAGTTTGAGTCTCCAGTCTCGTCGCGGACCAAGTGATTCAGCATATGCTTCTGTAAACGCAACTTGTCGTGCAAAAACGATCTCGCGATCTGGCTTTTCGGGTTGTGGTGGCGTGCGAAGTTCAGCTCGAGTCCGCACTTCGGAGCGGAGGTGAATTGCAGGATAAGAAGTTTGAACAGAAAGAGTGCCGCGCGGCCTGATCAGTTCCAGCTTGTTGAGTTGAGGCGAAGGGGTAGGCGTTTTAAAATAAAGGAAGTAAAGAACCGAAAGGCCTGCTGCGAGAATCCCTGCTATGAGCGCCCAGGCCACTGCATTTGATAGAGTATTGAAACGTCTGAGCTGCTTTGCAATCTGATTGATTTTAAGAATCGCTTGTTCAAGTTTCTGATCCATGGGCATAACTACTTGCAAGCGATCTGCAACGAACTCAAGCCGGTCGGCAATTCCTAGCAGCTGTTCTGCAAAAACTCCTGAATACGCAAGCCCGCGAACATCATATTGAATCCGCAAAAGGTCGTTGAGCACTCCTTCCTTGGCAAGAAGTTGATTCAGCTTTTGATCTGATAGTAACTGCATTAAACCAAGACCCGTTTTCCTTAGGACCGATGTTGACGTCAACCGCACTTCGGGACGGGGCTTTGTTGTTTCCTTTTGTTTTTCTGAGGGCTGTTTCTGCTCTGGGGTTAGCTCTTCTTTGTTGGTTGAACCAACAGTCCAAGTCTTGGATGCGTTTGTGGAGAGGCCATTGTTAAATAGCGGAAATCTTTGTAACGTTTCTTCCAATGTCGGCGGTGCATGAGCCGGAGGAGGGGTTTTCGATTGAGTTTTGTCGGGGAAGTAATGCTCAACAGCTGCAGGTATGCCTCCGATAATAGCCATAAACGCCACTATTTTGAAAGCAGCGCCGACCATATCTTGCCATTCACCTCTTTCGTTTTGGGGATTCCGCTCTTGGCGGACCTCAGAGCGGGCGATATCGAGAACGCGGACGATCAGCATCTCGCCAGAATGTTTGTTGGAGAAAAAGCCTCTTTCCTTACCTTTGAAGTCAGCATACTCAACCAAAACAAAAATTTCAGGCTCTTCGCTTGCCGGCAATTTTTGGATCACTTGATTTGCTAATGCTTCAGGGTTGCGCTGATTGAACGCAGGCAGTGGCAGCCACTGCAAGGTTTTCTCTTGTCCCGTAAATCTTTGGCCTACGGCAATGCCAATGGCTTTGAGATTGTGTTGATGACCAATTCGTCTGCTCAGTTCATCGCGAAGTGTCAGAATGTCTTTGTAGACGCTAGGCTGTTCTGAGTGGCCTTTTAAATAGGAAATGTGCCCTGTTATAAATTCAGTTTCACTCCGCACTTCGGAGCGGGAAGCGGTTTCGAGTTTTTTCAAGGCCCTCGTTGTTAATGTTTTTCGGCCGAAGTCAAGCAGTGTCGCAAGTTCTGGTGTTACTTTAACTGCGCCAACGGTATCTCCCTTTCCGCCGATTGCTGCAAGGACTGTTTCCTGGCCCGTACCCGCTGCATCGAGAAAAGCCATGAGTTCAGTGCCTGCATAGTTTTGAGAATTTTCGGCAAAAACATTCTTATATTTACGCCCTAAATATTGAAGTCTGCTCACCGTCAACATCCCATCTCTCAAATAGCCACGTCTAAAAACACTCATCAGAATTTTAAGATCGGCCTTCGTCATTCCCCCATTCATGTAAAGCTCAGTCAAAATGTGAAGCAACATGTCGCCCCAGTAAGTTGCAAATTGGAACTGAACATACTTGCCTTGCTTGCGCAGGAACTGACGCTTCTCTTGGTCGCTCATCAACTTCTTGGGATTTCTTTCGCTTCTTGCTTCGTGCCAGTAAAAAGAAGGGGATGTGTTGTTGGCTTTAAGGACTGTAACCATATCGATGAATCGTTCAACCTGCTTTTTGGTCAAACCCAAAGCCATCATCCTTTTTCTGACAGAAAGATAAATTTCGGGATGATCAGCCCGCTTCTCCAAATATTCTTCAAGCAATTTAATAATTTCGGGCTGTATATTCCGTTGAGATCTTTTTAAAGTCGGGAAAATGTCTCTGTAAGTATCTTGAAATAACGCTAGAGCCGCTTGATCCAAAGCCTCGGCCCATTCTTTAACTTCGGCAATGCTGGCATGGTGCTGTTCAAACCATTGCTTATCTGCGTAAGGAAGTGCGGCGATATTTCTGGAAGTCGCCATTTCAAGACCGCTGTCAATCATCCAGAGCGTGCGGCTGTTGTCCTCTGTGCGGGTCATATCATAATCCCACAAAATGTTGATTCCTTTTTTCAAAGCATCTGGAGCTTCTTTTTCCAAAACAGCCCATTCGTCATTAGTGCGGACATTAATGCCAATTTCCTGCGCTTTCGCCTTCACTATCTTTAAGAAATCGACTTTCCGTTTCACTGAACTGCGTGGAATGCTATCGATAAAATCATACCACTGCTTCACGGTCATCTTCACTTTACCGCGGTTATTTCGAATGGCCTGCGCGATAACATCTTCAAGGCGCATGAGTCCCGCCATTTTTTTCCAGTAATAGTGAATCCTCTGCAACTCCTCTCCGCTTACGTTCAAACTCCGCACATCAGTGATCACGTCATGATAGCGGCGAATCCGATTTGGATTAACCTTGTCTTGCATCAATTGTTTTAAAGCCAAAAGACTCTTTTCAACGTCGCTTAAAAACTGCTCCGTTTGTTTTTTGTTAAGTTTATTCTTTTTGGCTTCTTTTTTCGCTTTTCTTAACTCTTCGGCACGCACGGCTTCATAAGCGGAGCTAAAATTAGTAACGCCCAATAAGAATTTTTGATCATTTCCTGATTCAGTGCTTGTAATCCACTCCGCCGCTTCGGCATCCGTTCGGGCCACAATCATCACTTTCAGGCCCATGACATCCAACTGGAATCGGGCACTGTTCAAAGTACGGATCCATTGATCTTCACTGTCGAGCACTTTCCCGCTCATATGGCCGCACTTCTTACAACCGTGGGCTTGGTCTTCAATATGAAGTGCTGAAATGAGCATTTCTTCTTCGCCCATAGACATCAACTTTTGAATCAATTCCTTCACTTTTAAATGTCCTTCATCCGCATCCACAAAAAGCGGAACATAAAAATTAATGGCGCGATATTTGGCCCGAGCCTTCGCGTCTAGCTTTGAGAGTGAAACTTCCTGGGCCATCGCATGACGGATAAACAAGGTGGAAATTTCAGAAGCCAGCTGGCCTAAATAGCTAGGCTCGTCTTTTGCTTGATCCGATCGGCCGCGGCGCATTTGAGCGGCCCATCCGCCAAGATAAAGTGCTTCGATTCTCTGCCAGAGGCGATCCATCAAAATGAGGTAGATCTCATCTTGATACTTTAAAAATTCTGGGCTGAGTTCATTCAAGAATTTCGCTCCGCCCAAATCCATAAATTTCTTTTGAGCAACTCCGCTTTCATCGATGTAACCGTATTTCACAAGTTCTTTAAATAGTTTGTCTACATTTTCCGTTACTTCGATAAAGTCCTGCCTTAACACTTTTCCTTCAGGAATTGCGGCTCGAATAATGGCATCGGCCATGACCGCATTGCTTGGGCCATAGTTAAAAATGGTGGTCGCGTTTCGGAAGTGTTTGCGGCGAAGGATATAGTTAAAAAAGCGGGCTGTATAATTTGTTCGTGAAAAAGTCCGCGCAATTTTGGGTTGAACCGATGCAATTTGCTCAGGAGTATGGAGACGTTCATTGTAGCGGCCGTCTGCTTTTTCTTCTTTGAGAAATCGTTTTACACTTTTGAGCCTCTTTTTTGAAGGTGCCATGACACGTAGAAAATAACCTGCGCTCTCTCTCACAAATTCATCTACAGAAAATTCACTCTTCTCGCGCAACTCAGAGCGGGCTTGAGTTGAACGAAGAGCCAAAGCAAGACCAAGAAGGGCTCTGGCATCCACATCAAACTTTGGATTGTCTGTTAGGCGTGTGCCGTTTTTCTTATAATTTTCGATATAACGGTCAATATTCTTCTTAGCTTCTTCAAAGGTTTGATCGAGTGAAATATTAAGAAGGTCGATATACCACGGAATTTTTACATCTTCCAAAACATATCTTTCGGCAATGTAGCGGGCAATGGGTAAAGTTGCCACTTTAGAATCCGCGTGCACATTTTTCGGAGAAGCTGATAATAATTTCTGATATTCTTCTTCCAATAACTTTAGGAACAACTCCCGAGTAAAGGCATCGCCTGCCTTAACACCGGTTTCTTCATCCTTTTCTGTAAACTTTGCCCCCTTACGAAGCCAATTCCATAAAATGGTGAGGCGGATTTCACCGGTTGCCATATCTTCCATCAGGAACAAGTTGAGCCGCGCCTGCTCTGCTTCTTTGCGCGCTTTTTCCAAAGCTGCTTGATAATCAGTGTCACTTGTAAACTCTGATTTCTTGGCAACCACATGAGCAACTTGAGCTTCTGCAATCTCAAGCTTGTACTGAGCATCTTTAACCTGATCCTTCCATTTTGCTTCTACAGCATCGACTTCAGGACGCTCAAAGAAATCAGCCGGCTTGAGAGCCGCCGCTTGCAATCCTCTTAAATGAGCATTGCCCATTTGAGTGCCAACGCTAATCAAGTTTCTAGCACCACGAACCGTAATCGGCGATTTTTTTGGATCTGGATCCAAGGCCCTGAGCGCATCTTCATCCGCCTGCGTATAAGTGGGAGGTGTGGCTTTGGCTTGAATCGCATCGAGATGAGCGCGCCCTAGCTCTGCCCAAACCTGCCTGATAAAATGAACCATCTTGGGATGCGCCGCCCATTTACCTTCAGCGCCTGCGTCACGTTCGCGCCGTGCACCTGCTTGAGCACGTTCCATCGCAAGGGCAATGGCCTCAGCCGCACCCACTGGAATCTGCGGCTCCATTCCCCCCTGCCACAGAGCTTTGCGCCCTAAAAGATCAGGAACATTCACAACTTGAAACACCCGCTTTTCATAAGCAGCCATAAAAGCATAGATCATGGTGATCACTTCAATGACAGGCGGAATCCAATCTTCATCCCACGAATTTTCATCTGCAACACTATTGATTTTATCCCACCGGCCTGTATTAAATCCGAGAAAGCGCGATTCTTTTTTCCGCGGATCCACTGTTTTGGGATCTACGTCCAATGCTTGAGCAACCTCTTGTTGATAAGCAGCATCTAGCTGTACAGCTTCGGCTAATCGTTCTTGATACTCAGCCTCGGTCGCAAACTCTCCTTTTTGCTTCATCAACTCCACAATTTCCACTTTGCTTCCGCCTTGAGAAAGCGCGGCCCGGATTTCTGCGCCCTCAAATGATTCCTGGTGTTGCTCATCCAACACATACACCTTGATCATTCCCACGTAAGCCCGCGGATCTTTGCCCATCAGGAACAGTTCAAAATGTTGCAAGAAATTGTCCCAAAGCGCAGCTTCCTCTGCCCGCTGGATTTTTGGTAAATACATCACCATGGGCAGGCCTTTATCCAAATAAGTTTTGTAGTTATTCGTCCAGAACAATACGGTATCGACAATGGAGGCAGCCAAAAAGTGGCCATCTTCGGTTTTAATGTGACGATCTTCTAAATGCAAGCCGCGGGCACGGACAATCTGAAGGGTAAAATCAAGCTGAGATTTCCATTGTTCCCATTCTTCATCGGTGAGCGTTCCTCTTGGTTTTAATTCGCTGTTGATCCTGAGTTCGCCGGCTTTCTTGTTTTCTGCCATCACCATCCTTGCAACTCTCATGAAAACAGGATGACGATCCACGGCAAGTTTTAAGGATCTTTGATTGTCCAACGACATTAATGAGAGTTGTCCGGCAGCGTCTTCCAAATCTTCCATAATAGAATCAGCGCCGCTTAAAAGCTGGTGCGCTACGTTTCTTAAGTCTCCAATCACTCCCAGCGCTACCCATTCTTCAAATGATTGAGGTTTGATCTTACCTAATTTTTCGCCACGATCCGCTCGGTCTAAAATATCATTGGCAGATTTTAAAATCGTATCCAAATTAATAGAATCAACCTGCCATGCCGGATCAATTGTTTTCGACTCTTTGGGTTTTACGGCAGGACCGGTCAATTGAACGTATTGGGTTTGAAGTTTTTCAGGAACAACGGAACCGATAAAATTTCCCCTACGGGCGTCTCGAACTCTGATTTTTGTCCCCTTAATGAAACCGCTCTCATCTAAGAAATGAAGCTGGGCTTTGCGTTTGTCTCTCAGATAGTCGGCTTCCCGAAAGCTGGGAGTGCCAGGCGTTCCATAAAAACCTTCTCTTCTTTTTTTCTGAACTTCCCGGCCAATCCTTGCTCTTTCTTCTCGGCTCTTGACTCTTTCCTCTTGCTGCTGCTCCATACGTGTACTGAATGGGGATAATTTATCTAATCCTTCCATCGCATTTGGAGTAAAAATGTCGGGATAGAGTTCTGGCAAACCTTTTCGGATTTTTGGAGCGCGAAGATTTTTATACTTTTTAACCACTCGATCGGCATCTTGTTGGGCAAAGCTCATGTCATCTACATTTGTAAAACGTTCGATGAAATAAAAAAGCCATGTAAGAAATGGGTGCTTGAGGGCTCGTTCTCGGACAACATTGATTCGGTAGGAAAGGAACTTTTTGATTTCCCTGTCGGCAAGATCTCTCAGGTTTTTATTTTCTTGAGACCGAACCAGTTTTCCCCACGCGGTTGCTCGAATCGTATTTGCCCTGGCTTCTACTTTCATCATGAGGCGATGGTAGAAAAACTTTCCGAAATCAGACATTTCACCCCGCACCTCCGCACGACCAAATGTTGCGGCGGGTGGAGCTTGAAGCCACTCGCTTTCCGGATAGGGATAAAACACACGGACATCCCCTTTTACAAATCTTTCTTTAGCCTGTTCCCAATACTTGGCCGTAAATAAATCTCCATGCTTTTCCCTAAAAAGTTTGCGGTAGCGGGGCGGGATGGCATACGTTTCAATCTGCTCTGGGACAAAAGCATCGTTTGAAACATAGAACCAATCTGCGAGCGGCAACATTTCACGGTAATCTCCCTCTTCTAGCTTGGGAATATCCTCAAAATGGGTGTTCGCTAAAATACCGAGATCATCGCTATCTAAACTGATGGTTCTGCCAAAACGGGTGCTTCCGAAATTTTTATCCAACAGATCAAATGAAATAATTCCGGCGACTTCCGCCGCTTCTTTAATTGCATTACCGAAATCGATAATCGCTGCCTCTTTCACAGATTCCGGAACATCCGGTTCATTAAATAAAACATCAAGCGGTGTTACCTTTCTTTGAATAAAGACATCTTTAATAATTACTTTTCCTGCTTTCTCATCTACAAAAATGCTGTTAGGCGAATGTTCACGAAGTGTTTTAAGTAACTCGTCGGGGAAACTTTTTACATCAAATACCATATCTTGAAAATGCATGCTGTCGAGAATGCGGCCCGCGCGGTCCACCTCATGAACCATTTGGTATTTTTTAATGACATCTTCCCGACCCTGAAAAGATGGTTTTTTCGACAAATCTTGAATCACCTTGAATACATAAGGGAATGAAGGAAGTGTGAATACATCCATGACGCTGCCCTTTACGCCGCGCGTCCACTCAAATTTCTCATTCGTTTTTGCTGCATGTCTTTCGAAACTTTTAATAAATTCGATCTTCCCAGGCTGAGCGAAGCCAATCGATGAATAAATATCTGCAAGATCTCGATCGATCAGAATTGTCTTGAGAAAGTTAGCAACTTCCCGGTAGGTATTCTTAATATCAACCACATGAAAACTGGGGCGCGTGTAACTGAAGAGGTTATTGACGCTTGCTTCATCCGTAAGTACCGCATGAAGCATCATGCCTTTTTCTCCATTCAACACAGAAAAAACAAGCGGCGTCACTTTAAGGATCTTATCTTCTTTGTCCTTTTGAACAATGCTTCCCATCACATACGCTACTTGGTTCCTGAAAAAGATAGGGGTTAGGGCCTCAATTTCCGAATGATCCAGAAAATCTTTACCCAAATCTTTGCTCAAACGCTCGTTCAAGCGATTGGCTGCTAATTTGGAATCACGTCTGAGATTTTCAAACGATGCTTGAAATGGAATATCATGCAAGAACTGATTTTGTTTGAATTGGTCATTCAGAATTTGTTCGATTAAACTCTGAAGCGTAGTGCTGCTTGTCCATTTCCGATATGTCTGTTTAGGCGTCCTGGCTGTTGGATGACTTTGTTCCAAAATCCCATCATCTGAATATTGGACCGGCTCCCCCGTTACCCTCCTCATGACAGAATAAAAGAAGGTGACTGCAATATCCGCATCGTAGCGGCCGGCAAACTTTGGTTCGTAATACTCATTTTTGATTCTTTCCAAAACTTTCACATCATTTTCTTCCCCACTTCTAAAGTGTCCCAAACGTATTTGGTAAAGCAACTCAATTTCCCTCTGGAGCTGTCCCAAACGTATTCGGTAAAGCCCTGTTCTTTCTCTCTCATCCATTACACTTTCGTGCGTCTCGCCTTTTACAAATCTTGAAGGCGCACGATGTGTAATCTCATCAAACTCCTGATAATATTTATCGAACGCTCCTTTGATCCGCTCAGCGACCGTATTGAGATCGGCTGGCGTTAGTTGTTGCCGCACTTCGGAACGTTTGGCCTGCCCATTCCCAGTTTTTTTCACAGCTGAGCCTAAAGAAGCTTGCGCCAAATCAACTGTACCAATCATTCTGGGTCGAAGATTTTCTTTGTCCCGAATACTTTCAATTTGAGTAGTCCCGCTTTTCCTTTTTTGCACTTGATCGCCCGCTGCTCCAGCGTAGGCTTCGGTTAAAGTCTCAGAACTTATTAAATCACTAGACTGTTGCTTGGATTTCACTTGAGTAGGAGTTTTTTGTTTGACTGGTTCAGCAGGTTTGGATGAAATAAAAGGATGTGCTGCAAACAGCGGGAGTAATTTGAGGATTTTAGAACCTGCTTCGGTTTCTAAAATGTAGGGCTTATGTGCTTTTACATACCACATTTCCAATAAAAATAAAACGCTTAATGGTGTAACTACGGCAAGCGCGATGACAGACGATTTTAGTAAAAGAAGCAGTGCCAAACCCATAAAAGCAAGTGTGCCCAATTGGGTCCAACGAGTAATTGTATGAAATTTTTTGGCGTATTTTAGTTCATTAAATAAATGTCCGACTAGGCCGTTCGTTATTTCACTGCTATAGGTTTGTTCCAGAACATCCCACAAATAGCGTACTTGTAAGCGCTCGGCTTCAGGAAAAACTGTATCAATCAATCCGCCTCTTAGATTTTGCGCTAAACGCGTAGGGCCGCTAGTACCTTTGCCTAGCAGAGTCTTTGTGGTTTTACCCGCTCTTTGCGCTTCAGTTTGCGGCGTCGTCTTTCCGGTATCCTTTTGCTCAGCAGCTTTTCGAGTAGCTTCACGTATAGCTTCGCGCGATTTTAGAAGTTCTGCGGGGGTTTCCGGCGGCTTTGCTTGACCTGGTTTTTCTTTTACCGAAGTCTGCACCTCAAAAGTGCGTACAATCCCAAATTTCTTCACTGTTTCAGGATCTGGATCTGTAATTGATTTGAAACGTCCAATGCTAATGACCTTTGCTTCTTCCCAAATTGGTAAGGGAGCAATCTTTGTTTCGAGTTCAGTAAGCAGCGGTTTATCTAACTTCTGAAGGGCTCTTGGTAATGAATCTAGATAGTCAATTGTTTCTGAGTCGGTCAGCTTGTGTGAAGTAATAATTTGAAGCTTTAAGTCATCTGGAGGTCCAGCTAAGACAAAGCCAACTCCATAACCTTTTTTCTTGAGCCTTGCGCGGATTGCTGTTAACAGCTTTGATTGATCAACAATCTCAGATGGAATAAGAACTTCTACATCTTTTCGCACCTCAGCCCTTTGACCAGGACTGACACTGAGCGAAGTCGAAGTGTCAGCACGGCCTCCGGCCTTACGGGCAAGGCCCAAAGTTAAAACTGCCTTTGCAATAGGATCTCCGATATGAAAACCATTGGAGCCGATCTTTTCGTAAACATCTAATACTTTCTCAATATCTCCCATTTCAACCGTTTTCAAAGCAAGTAAGATTTTAGCGAAAGGATGGAGCGCTTTGAGCTTGTCATGAGATTCAATCAATTGATAAGCTTGTTCGATTGATTGGATATCTCCAAACCGAAGCATCCCTAGAGCGACGAGTGCTTTTCCGGTGGGATCAAAAGAAGCAAACTGAACAGACGATTCGACAGCTTGATAAGCCTGCTCAAGCGGAACGTGTCCAAACTGAAGCGTGCCCAAAGTATCCAGAGCCGCAACAGTGGCTTTGGAAGCAGGGTTAAGGGACGCTAACTTGCTGCTCGCTTCAATTAGCCGGTAGGTTTCTGCTACCTTCGTTACATCATGGAACTCAAGCACTCCTAAAGTAAGCAGCGCTTTAGCGGTTGGAATTAAGTATTTAAATTCAGGTTGGGACCCAACTGATTGATAAGCACTAATAACATTTCCGATTCCGCCATAATGAATGATCCCCAAAGCAAATAAGGCCTCGTCAGCGCCGCCAATGGCAAACCCTCCATAGGAATCAAGCGCTTGGTAAGCACTCTCTACCAATGTTTGAATGGAGACCTCTGTTGGCTTGTTTCGCACCTCAGCGCGGGGAATTTCGTACATCTCAGAAAGAAGAGTTTCAACGGTTTTCCGGATCAAGTAAGGCCGCTTGCTTCGACCGACTTCAAACGCATTGCTGAAACCGATACCGTGCGCGATTGTATCGAGACGAAACGGATTTAATTGTAAGCCTTCAAAAAAACCATCTTTGGCCGCCTCTTTGATAGAAAATTCCTTCTGCCTTTGTTCTCGGCTTCCTCTTTGCGCTGCTTGTTCCTGAGCAAGCCTATAGAATTTTTGATCAAAAAGCTCCCTCACACCTGAACCAATGGCAAGTTCTGAAATTCCTTTTCGAGTATTTAAGCCAAATCGATAGGCTTGAACATAACCTGATCCATGTAATTGACCGAGTTCACGATATTTTTCATCTGTTGGTTCGAGGCCATGAAGCGCTTCCAAACCGTTTTCATACCCGTCAAAACTATAGCTACTTGTGGAATGATCCGCGGGATCCGCGGGATGGTCCCTTCGTTCACGCTTTTCCTTTTGAATCAGCGAATCTAATTTGAATCTCGTGGCAAGAAGAGCGAGGGCGTGATGAACTTCCGATAACTGATCGAACATCTGTTTTAAATAAGCACGGAGGGAGAAACCAGTTTGAACAACTTGCCGCTCTTTTCCTTTGTCGTCGCGCTCGCTTTCTTCGCTCAACTCGTCTGCGACGCCAAGTTTAATGGGCACGATAACACCACGTTTAGAGAGAAACTCGATAATAGCCACTCTTTTTTGCTCAAGGGGATCCAATATTTTTTTACGTTCCCTCTCATACAACCAATTAATAGGAAGTTTCCAAGTTGCAGACCATGTCCGCCATAACGACCATTTCTCAAGTAACTCCGACGGAAATATTTTCTGCAGGGTTTTTTCACCTCTTAGGAGCTCATTGGTTACGTTGGCTTGAGTACTTTCATCGAGCGAAAGGAGGTTGACTAAGAATCTGGGATAGGGGCTCTTTTCGTCGGTAAGTTCGTTCATCTCTTGCACACTTAAACTTGCGCTCGCTGCTGCTTGAGTGTTCATTTCCTGGACAAAGGCACGGCGAAGTTCATATTCCACTTCTTGCTTCCTTTGCCCCTTGGCTGAACGCACTTCGGCGCGGCTGAAGCTTGTTAACAATACCTTGGCATCACTTGCAAAGGGTTCTACGCCACGGTCGGCGATGGTATGGGTTATTTTTTCTACAAACGCATAGGTTGAGGGAAAAAAGCCGAGAGTGTTTCTGATTTTTTTCAATGTTGGTAGGGTTTGCGCTGTCAAAAATTCAGGTTTACCTTTGGCGATAAATTGGAGTGCCTCTGCGACATCGGAGTGAACTCGGGAAGAAAGACCTTTTGCTTTCAAAACTTCTAAAAGAATTGGAACGATTTCGGGGGTAAGCAAGGCTTGCCTTTTTTCGGCAATGGAGCGGATAGCGGAACTTGCAAGAAGGAGTGCTCGGTCCGGCCCCCTATTCCTCAAAACTTCCAAATAGGTAGAATAAACTTTTCCTGCGGATACTTCATCTCCAATAAGAGCAACTTCAAGAAGCGGATCCCGCACCTCCGCGCGTTGAGTTCCGCGCAGTTCATCTATGATGTCATGCAATGTTTTTACGTATGTATCTCTGCTTTCTTCGTCAAAATCCTTGTCAGGTTGCTTTGATCTCCAATTTTGGATGAAAACGCGGAGTGATTTCAACCTAGATACCACCGCTTTGTCTCCTGATTCTTTCGTACCTAGGAGAGCATCCTTGAAATTGGACGAGCGTTTGAGCTGCCACGGTTCATATAAACCGTACGTCTTAAAATCCTTGTGCCTAATTTCGTATAATAAGCCCACAATGTCTTTACCGCTTCCCTGGAGATTTCGGAACAATTCGATCACTTGAGCATGATAAGATTTCTTCGTTAAGAAAGCTTCTTTTCCTAACTTTCTCTCCATCCATTTGTCCACGTACGTTAAAAGGTTAAGAACTTCTGCCAAGGCAAAGAGATAAAGGATTCGTCTCGAAGGGATACTGGAAAAGACCGGTGAAATGTTTTGTGGAATTCTTCTGATGATTTTCTCATCTTGACTTGGCGCTTTAAAAATCTGCTCAATCAAACGAGGAAGAACCTTCAGCATGAGAAAGTAATCAATCATTTCCCCATCTTCAAGCTTGTAGTGTCCATAAAGAGAAATGTACAAATGATGGGCCAACGCCATGATGTAGTAGAACAGGACATCACCAGGGTTTGAAAGATTTGCAAGCAATTCGACATTCTGTTTTAAACGTTCTGTTAAACCCTCACCTAATGCAGCTCCTGCTACGGCAGAATCAGAAGCGCGGTGAAGAGACTCTTCAAGATCCTGATCCCAATGCTCCCTTAACGCCTCAATTTCAAAATTAAAGTTGTTCTGATTGAAGGGAACTGCTGGATCTTGGGAAATGTGAAAAACAGCTTGCAAAGCATCAAGAATTAAAGAGTTTCTTTGGTATCTCTCAACGGAGGAATTATACAATTTAGATAAAAATAATGCTCGCGGCTGAATTGAATTCTCAATATCTTTAAGCAATTTTTCTGTTTCGGGCACATTTATACTGATTGCGGCTTTGGTATGCTCTTCCAAAATCGATTTCTTAGCTACAAGCCAATTATAATCTGTTGAATTCAGCTGATCATTTCTTAATCTACCCGTTACCTCAAGGTAAGCTCTGCGATAAGGTTCAGGAAGCTTTTGAAGAATTTCTTGGGATAATTCGCTGAGTCTTTCATTGGCAGCGTTTTGATCAGTCCGCACCTCTGAGCGATTCGACTGACCGGGAAGGCCGGGAAGGAAAAGTTTTCCGATTTGAGAAGCAGACTCTCCGGCGATTTCCTCCTCTTTAGCAGAAATACCATTCATCATTTCGGCTATTGTCGCCTCAACATTTTTAGCCAACGCCAACTTTTCTGCCCGAAGACCGAGTTCAAACACTTCCTTTTTAAGACGAGAGACGGCATCGTCAATGATGCTTGAACCCTCGCTCTGAAGTTCAGTAAATTTTTCGCCTGACAACCGTTTGCCTTCCGCCAGCTTTAACCCTTCGGTTAAAACAGCCTCGAGCCTTTGGCGAAGGTTCGAGCTTCTATTTCCAATGATCTTCTCAACCACCTTTTGTGCTGTATCAAGCTGCTTTGCATTTTCAGCTGATATCATTTTTCTTTCAACGGCCGCTCTTTGAAAAGCGAGGACAATGTCTTTTTGAGACTCTTTGCGGAGCGTTTCTCGAACTTCTTCCGGACTTGTAGGAGCTTTTTGAGAAATTTCTGGACCCGCAGTTTTCTCGGCTTGTATTGGAAGCTTGGGTTCTTCTGCTAGCTGTTTCTCGGTTTCATAAGTAACAGTAACAAGAACGCCAAAACCTATTAATTTTTGTTCGAGTTTTTTCTTCTCTTCCCGAGACATGTTTTCAAGATCAGCGTTGCTTACTTCCCTAGGAATGAAGTCAAGAATAAGCCTTTGCGGCTTACCAAAGAGATAGACATCTTCCGTCGTAATGTGCCGAGCAACCGCTGAGCCGATGGATGGGGGTATCAGTTTTGCAGCTTCTTCAGCAACTTTGTGAGTATCAGAATATGGATCCACAGATTGCCAAAGAATTTTTCCCCTTTGCATCGCTGGAATTTCTCCTTGAAACTGGATACCGAGCGCTTTGACTACGTACGATGGGACTGGATGTTTAAGTTCTGCTTGTGACCGGGAAAGTCGGGCTTCAAGAACTTGGATAAACGCAGGCATGTTTTTAGAATCCACCCGAGTTCTTATTTTCTCAACGGCTTCTCCAATTGCGGCGACGTCTAATTCCTGTTCTTCCGCTTTTATCTTGGAACGGCGTTTGGTCTTCGTTCGCACTTCAGCACGGCCGCCCTCCTCCGCAGGACCGGACCCAAGAAGAAGCCTGGCAGTTTCGCCTGATGGAAGCTGCATCCGAACGTCAACCGGTTGAGATTGAGCGGAGGGTTCCTGACGGAAAACTCTCAAGCGGGCTTCTACATTTCTGCGCGCGTTTTGGATGAGCGCGGTCAAATCGAGTTTTTTAGTTCCCTCTTCTATTTCTCGGCCTATTTCGATATTGGTATTTGGGAAAGCAATTTCTGCTGCTTCCAGAAATTTATACGTATTTGTCAACTCGCCCCGATTTTCCGGAATGATATTGGAAAACTTCGCAGCTTTTATGGCGAACAAATAAGCAAGGTACGACCGCTCAGCCTTACCGGCAAGCGGCTGGGATTCGCTGTCTTGAGCGAGAAAATAGTCGCTAAGACCCGTCAAGATGCGGCTGGTTGTAAGATTAAATTTTTTACTGGCTTCCCACGCGCTGTCGTCTGACAACCATGTATTGTAAATGTGAAATAGGACTGAATTAATGTTTTGACGAATTCCCTGCGGCGTGTCAGAAGCTTGAAACACCTTTGTCAGAAATTCAAGGCGGCTCGCATTTACCGAACGATTCCAAATCCCTTCAAGCCCATGAGCCTCAAGAGTTGAGATGAGTCCGTCAGATAAAGCTTGAATGATCGGATCGTTGTCAGCGTTAAATTTTAAAAGCCCCCGGTCAAACAGCTTACTGAAATGCTGAATTTCGGCAACCAACGCCCATTCATAGTCTTTAGAACGTAATCGCTGAGTCATTTTTTCTGCAATTGCTTGCCTGATCCCGCTGACTTCGGGAAGATGGGGCTCGAGCCGTTCGTTCTGGGCCACGGACATCAATGTAAAAAGATCCTGAGATTCGGGTTTACTGAGTTCATGAAGAATATGAATTGCTGTTTCAATTTTGATAGAGGGAGAGGATAGTAGGAGGCGCAACATTTGGGCCTCTTGAGAAAAATAAACACGTGAAGCTTGATCAAGTGTTTCCGCATTCTCCATTTGCTTTGCAGGAATCTTTGGAAGGTTCTTAAACCCCAATACTTCACCTGTGGCGCTTACTTCCATTGTCTTTAGCATGTCTTCTTTAGGTACTTCTTGAAAAGTGACTTCGCCACCTGTCTCCCTCTGAACCAATGCGAGCTGTTTTTGCTTGATCGTTTCTTGAAGCGTCTTAAGCGCAGTTTGTTTTTCCTGAAGCGCTTTCCTCTTTTTGTTTAATCCCCCTTGTTTTTGAATGGCATCAGCGGTAACACCGCGGGCTTTTAAAACTGCTTCGCTATCTGTGTTATATTTTGGCCCGTATTGCTCAAAAATCTTTAATTTATCCTCAATATCCTTCTTGCGTTGGTTCCACTGCTGAACCGGCGCAAGCGCTGCTTTCTCTTGTTCTTTTGTTTTTCTTTCCGCCTCAGGCATAGCATCCAATCTTCGCTTCGCCTCTTTCCGATTTTCTTCTGCTGTCTGAAGATCTCGTTTCAAGGTTTCAGGATTCGATTTCATAAGCGTATCGAGAAGAGTTGCGGTCCACATGTGGTCTTGAATCAGCTTGCTTTTTAAATCCTCCATGGTGAATGACGGACCCAATTTATCGGCTGCAGCTTGAATTTCTTCCTGCTCCTTAGTAATCTCAGCCTGAAGCGTCCCTGCTTGTGCCTCAAGCATTGCGATTTCCGCTCTCACTTCATCGATACCGGCAAATTTAAGTTCGAGCCCTTTTTCTAAAGAGGCTAATTTGTGCAATGCGGTGAGGTAGGCCTGAAAAACTTTTTGTACAAAGCGGTCAATAAAATCAATTTCTGCCTGATCTTCTGTTTTGTAATTTGAAGCCGCCCGTGCTGCAAGTAAAGGAAGTTCCTTGAGAAGTTCCGGATCAAGATTAAGCCTGCCGGCGTTTTCAAGCATTTCAAGAGGCTTCTTGATTGCAGTAAAAGATCCGGCTGCAAGCATGCGCCCTAAAATCTCATTCAACCGGCCAAGCCCTGACAGCCTCATATAATTGTCAAACACAAACCCCAGAAGATCGGAAAAAGTTCTCGGAGCCGTTTTTTGAACTTGGACAATGACGGGCTCGGTCAGGTATTCCGTAAAAAAGGCAATTTGATCGCTCTCGCTCATACTTCCATCCAAGAGATAATAGGAAAGAACGGGAAGCATCCTCATACGAAGAGCTATGGTTTCCTCACCTTGCCGCACTTCAGACCGTGCTGCGGCAAGAAGCGTTCGAATTACTGTAGCGCGCCCGGCGCCCCCGATTTTTTTGTATCTGTCTCCTTCGAGTAAATAATTTACAAAAGGAACCACGAGAAGTTTGAGAACGTCTTCAATTTTCTGTTGAACCTGTTTTCCAATGGCGGTATTGTCCGCTTTTTCAATAAGATCAAAAGCCCTTTCAATGATAAACCTGGCTTTGATTTCATCTGGGATTACTTGAGGACCGGCCTCGGCCGCCGCTTCAGCTTCGCTTGGCTTCCTAGCCTTGCGGAAAGACCACGCCATGCTAATAAGATAGGCCGCTCGAGATAAATTGTCTTTCAACGTTGAATAACGGCTTTGAAGATTTTTATAAAACCGATCGGGCCAAAGCGTTGCCCCAAATGACATGATGGATTCAGCGGCATTTTTTGAAATTTTGTCATCGGGAGCAATGGAGGCATAATGTTGCTCCGCAAATGTAAAGAAATCATAGGCTGTCTCACCGCTATGGTACATGAACGAACTCATAATCGGAGGGTGGGTCCCGTGATGTACAATTTCCGGAACGATCGGCGCTGCAAATTTGAAGAGAATGCGGTTTCTCAAAGCCTGTGCATTCCGTACAGCATCATATTTCATGACGACATTCAGCAGTTTAAACATCATATGTGCGGCGTAAAATTCGTAATCACCCGACGTTGGTTTTGTGACAACGTTGATTGCATTGGCTAAAATGGTGTGATCGAAAATCCAGTCAACAGCTGATATTTGCTGCGGAAGGGTTTCGGCCGTAAATAAGGAAACAATATTCGTCCCAAGTTCACGGAACACCGGCATTGCTTTACTTAAAAGTTCACCCAACACCCTAATGCGTCCTGCATCGTAGCCTTTCGTAAGAATTTCATTGAGAAACATATTTGAAAGATCAAGCAATCCACTTGGAAATTGCAATCTTATGAGATTAAACGCTGAAGCCAGTTTTTGAGCGGCCGCAAGTTGTGCCTCTGACGCACTACCATAGAAGAGTGTGTTCATATCTGCTTGCACCGCGCTGACCCCTCCCATCTTATAGATACCTACTCCTGCGAGCGCCCTAATAAGCTCTTTATTTCCCATCATATCGTTCACAAGATTATCCTGGTCAGCCGCAGCAGCGCCTAACTCAAAAAGATCGTCACGGATTGGAAAGGCTGGTAAAAAAGCACCTCTTTCATGGCCTTTATACACAAGCCCCGGCGCATTTTGATGTACGACAAGAGCCTTGGGAATATCTATTTTCTCTTCTTTCTCAGGTTTCGCGCCCGCATTTTCGTTTTCTCGCACCTCGGCTCTTGCCAAGTCTTTCAAGGGCGTCAACTTGACGGAAAGATCCTCTAGCCTTTTCCCTTTCGCGGAGTGAACAATCAAAATAGGTACCGGCCGCTCTCCCGCTTTGCCATTTGCCGGGCCTGAACTTCTTTCCATGATGGCAACGTGTTTTTGCATAGGAAAACCGTTTTCACCTAACCCGACAAAGCTCCCCAGGCCTACAGAAGACCCGCCGTCAAAATTGAGTACTTCCAAAGATTTCGTCTCTTCCGTAAATTTCTTTTTAGCCAGAGGTGTATTGCCATTATATTTCTTTTTCAAAAGGTCGAATAATTTTTGATGAGCGAAATACACCACCTCTGGGAAATTCAAACCCATCGCCGTATCTTCTCTTCCCTCGGCCGAGACGATCATTAGATACTTTTTCGTCTTCACCCAGTAAGAACGCGGCCCCCGCACCGTTATTTGCTGTAGCTGAGTTTCCTGGGTTACGCGGGAAATATCATTGTACCAACCTTCTACCCTGAAATTTTCTCTGACCGCGCTTTCCACCGCTACCATGGCCAGCTTATAAGTCTCCGGCTGTAATGGCTTATCACTCACGATGGACCCAAAAAGGTTTTCAGGAAGCTTATTCTCTTTATTCCATACTAAGGCCAATCCGCCGTACAAATATTTGATCTTTTGAAGATCAACGCCCTCGGGCCCCTCGGGCAGGGTTATTTTCATGTCCGTGACCAGCATCCTAGAGGCAGCTGTTTCCCTAATGCTGGTTGATGTGTCATTTGTTTTTTTAATTTCATCTGCTAACCCCTGTCCGAACTCTTGAACGAATTTGGGTTCGGACAAAGAGACGATGATCCCTTCCGGCTGCAAATAAACAAAGTTGTAATACACGTATGCATTGCCATCTCCGGTGAGAACAATGTTGAAACGGCCGGCGCCTACTTTGTATTTAGGACTCGTCCTAAACATTTCATACGCCTCATCCCTAAGCTGTTTCGGGTTAAATACATCATCTTGAGTTCCAACTTTACTATTCATAGGCGTGAATATAGCAACATCTCCGGCAATCTTAGGATCAACATCATCCTTTGCCCATTCGATCGGTTTACCGTCAAGAGTTATGCCGCCCTTATCCAAACCTAGTCTTACAAATTGTATGCTCCCGTCCTTATTTATAACGACGACTGCTTTGCGATATACGGGAAGCATGCTGATCTTGCCGTCTTTTACTTTCATATCGATAATACCGTTGAGTTTAGAAACGCGCTGATAATCGGCTGGTGCCTTTTTATCTATGCCATTTGTCTTGAGCGCTGGGGGCCAAAAATATCCTCCCGTATGGCTAATTAATGGAAGCTGGCTTTTGGTTACCGCGGACACACCCAAAGCCTTAGCCGGATAAAATAAGGCCACCCCCGGCTTTACGTCTTCGGCTTCAACAATATCCAGATTTAAGCCGTCCGCGGACTGGTACTTATCAAGCCCGACCAGCATAGCCCTAAGAACCAGTTGCTGCGTATCGGGATCTATAGCTTTCCCGAGGAGCCCACCTGGGTGCACTACAAATTGCGCTCTTAGTTCTGGCTCTAATTTTGGTTTTCCTTCTTTATCAAGATCTTCATAAAAATTAGTTTGTTTATACGCCTGAACATCGTATTCTCCTTCAAAACCTTTCTTGACGACTCCGGATATGGCGTGTTCTTTCAGTTCTGTATTCAACCATTTGGAGAAATCAAAGAAAGAAAAATTATTTTCTGTGATTCCTTTGTCTCTTAAATAGTCTTGGTACATCGAAGATAATTCGCCAGACGCGATCTTTCCAGGGTAAACGTCAAAAAGTAAATGCCACGCATCTTGCGGATATTGATCTACAACATATTCCACCAAGGTTCGATACGGGCCTTTATCCAGCTTTTTACGGATATCCTCCCAATTTGTATTCGGATCCTTTGAAACTAAAATATTTCTTGCTTCCTGGAATGCTTTCATCTCCATTCTGGTTTGACGGATAGCAAAATAATCCTTTGCCGGCTCTATGCCTGCAGGCACATTGATGATCACGGGATAAGCTACGGGAGGAACCTTGGCATCATAGATCAAAGAATCTTCAACCCATTGCACGCCGGTCATGATCTGAGAATCCCGGCTTGCGGCTAAAAAGAAACGAAAATGCGGCGCGTTGATCAAATTAATTGTAAAATTATTTTCCTCGCCCTTAAATCCCAACACTGCATCCCCTTTGTTTGCACTCTCGATTAGATTTGAAAAAGCCGGCGTTGCCTTTGTTAAATCCGTCCCCGGAATTCTTGACCTACTGTCTACTATTTCAACCAACCCTGTCGCTACAGCCTGCTGTATTAATGCGTATCTTGGGTCCGCTAAAAGCGCCTTTACATCTTTGATGGTTGCTTCTTGAGCAAAACGCTCTCCTTTGGCAACTATCGTTAGTTTAAATCCTTTCTTCCTAGAATCCTCAATTGACTTAGCATTATTTACTCCCCAGCGTTGAAGAACAAGGAGGATTAATTCCATATCTCCAGCCAACCCGGCATTCCTACTCACAACATGGACATATTCTTTTGTCTTCGTTATAGCCTCAAGAAAAGGATTAATATCATCTATCTTCAGATGACCTCTCATATATGTAACCCAGCTTTTCATTTCTTCGCTGGTGGTATTTGGCTTTACGTTATCTGCCAATATGGCGGCAATAATTACGTCTCTTGGATTATCAAAATTTAAGCTACTAAATATTTCAACAGCTTTCTGATTTATCTTTCTAGCTAAGTCAAGGCCAGCTTTCATTTCTTTATCATATTTTTCACGATTACTATTTTTCCTTAACATCAATAATTCTGCTTGAATTTGTTCAGGTGTTTTATTGTCTGTGAATTTACTTTCAACCTCTGTTTTATATTGATCAGTAGTTACTCCAGAAGTACCTTCTATCCATTTCATTTCAGCGTTAACTACATCGCTTTTAGTGGCCTTATAAACAAAACCACCGTCTTGAAACCTGTTCTTCAACCCGGAGCGCTTTGTTTTCCCCGGGACATATGAATTCGGAACCACTCTTTCCCGCACTTCGGAGCGGTAGTTAATGACAAACTTATAAATAGTGCCACTAGTGCCATCCGCCTTCTCGGTTTTAACACTCTCTAATCTCTCAATTCCTGGGGCGTTTAGAATCTCGTATTTTCCATTGAGATACTTCTCAAACGCTGCTTTTACTTTGCCGAACTTCGGAGAAGTGTTGGGAATCGAAACCAAAGTGATAACCGTTTTTGTTTTTGGTAAATGCTTACTATCAATGGCCGTACCAAACACCAAAAGCCCTTCTTCATCGCCCAACACAAAGTATTCGGCCTGGTCCTTATCTTCGAGTGGAATACCAAAAAGGTTGGCCAGTTCTGTCTTCTGTGTTTCATTGAGATTTGTGACTTTACTTAACTCCATCCCACCCAGATCCACGATTGACTGCCGTGACCTATCGAACTCAAACTCGAGTGTCCGATTGGGAGTAACGGGCTCAGGCGAAGCGACTGGCGCATTCGTGGCGGAAGGTAAAGTAACAACTTTATTTGTAGAAGGAGTTACTGCGTTCTGATTCGTCGTGGCAGGAAGTGGGGGCGCAGTCATAGACGAAGGTGCAACCGGAACCGGAGGTCCTCTGCTCCATTTATCCCTGAAGTGCACGAATGCTATGCCTCCAGCTACAACAAAGAGAATTCCGAAAAAGATAAGCGTGCTAAGTTCTATTTTCAGCTTTTTGATCCACAACCATTTCGACTTCGTCGGCGCTTTTGAAACAACAGGTGTTAAGGCCTTTGCCGCAGGTTGTCTTCCTAACGCCGCCGGCACTAGCGAAGGTCTTTTCGCCAAAGTTGGCCTTGTCGAAGAAACAGGAATGGGTTTCCGAGCCGTCACAGATGGTACTATTTTAGGGGCGGGAACGGCCTTAGGTGCAGGCGAAGTTACCTTTCGCAGCACGACAACTTCTTTAAAGAGAGAGGCTTCGTTTGATTTGAAAAGTTCTTCCATCGCTTCATCCAAGGTCGCCAACGGGACAGGATCAAAGCTGTAAGGCTGATTCCACATTGCTTCCGGAACCTCGGCAGTCTCTAAAAACGTAACCTTGGTCACAAAATATTGATCCAATTCTTGCACGGAAACTCTTTGGTCACGGAGAAGGATCTGTTTAAGAAGCGTCGCTAACGTTACGGAACGGTCCGGATAAACGGTAAGATCCAGAGTTTCTTCCTTGCCTTCCGTCCGCACTTCGGAGCGGAAGGAATAAACTTCGGGCTCGTATGGTTCATCTGGTTTTAACGGGATCATAAATAAGGTAGGGGTGTTGTTAAGGGAAAACGCTTCGAGTTGAAGGTTAGCTTCAACGCGAATCAGGTGGATTCTGTTGGCCCGCTTATAAACGACCGGGGCTCCTCTCTGGATGATCCCAAGCATCCGTTCGTAATTTCCGCTGAGTTTGCTCGCCCCTAATGTTTTCTCAAATTTTTTCTCTCCCTTTAATTCGCCTGGGTCAGCAACCACAACAGCCTCGATAGCTCCTTCATCGGAAAGCCTCTTGGCTAGAGAAATTACAACACTCCAATCAGTAAAATCTCCGTAATCTCCCTTGATTGCCTCATTCCGCACTTCGGAGCGAGAAGCAATTTCCTTGAGGTAAGCAAGGAGACGAAGTGCAAGAACCGATTGGATCTGACGTCGAGAAAGAGGATGATACCACCTGTGCGGATAAGTGAAGTGCGATGGATAATCGAGAAGAGGGAAATCAAGAAAGGACAAGGCTTCTTTAAGGTCATATCCTCGTTCAGGTCCATAAAGGAAGTTGGTGAGAGCTGCATGCTCACTCTGGGCAGTCTCTTTCGTAATTTTTCTTTCTACCTTTTTTTTCGGCTCCTCACCCTGTTCGATCCTTGCGACCGTATCACGAAGATTGATATTAACTTCATTGTAGAAACGGAAGTCCCAATCATCTGTTTTTTGCGTGTCGTCAAGAAGCCAAGATTTCAAAGTTTCAAACGGATCTTCGTTCTTCGAAAATTTCAACCGCTTCATCACCTCTTTGAGAACGTCCGCGCGCTCTGCCAATCGAGGAATTATCTGCCCAAGCAACGCGACTGCTTCGTCTTTTCCGCGCACTTCGGAGCGGGCGCTGCTAGACTTTTTGCTCTCAACCTCATCAAGCAGATTTTCAAGTACTTTTATCTTCGCCATTATCTCAGCGCTGACCTTCTTACTTTCCGTTCGAAACCGCTCGTTGTGTTCGTCAATCTTTTTCCTCAAATCATCTGAAGACATCTCGACTGTCTCTCTAATAATCTTCCGACTCTCAACATCCATATCATTATAAAATTTCTCGAGTCCCTTAACGCGCTCGTCTAAATCTTGAGCGACCCTTTGTGTGAGCTCTGCAAATGTTGCGAAGGTAACGGCTGCTCCTTTTAAGCCCAGGCGCTCAACTACTTCAGACTGCCTCTGCCAAAGCTCGTTGCTAAAACGTTGCCACCGTGCCAATAAGGAAGCGATCTTAAGAGCCAATCCAAGCTCTCCATATCTCCTTGTCCTCATAGTGCCAGCGAATTCATTGAGAAGATCAATATGTCTTTGCGTTTCATGTTCATCACTCTCTCTTCCCCGCACCTCGGGGCGGCGGGGAAGCTGAGAAGGAAATGCTTGAGCTTGGCTAACAAGTTGACGAATGAGTGACAAAATAATTGACATAACAGCTTCATGTTTTCCTTCAGATTCGATTTTTATTTGAGTGCCCCGAGTTATTTCCACTGCATTCGTTAAACTGTTAACTGCAAGATCAGACCTTTTGAGTCCTATATTCTGCTGTGCTTCTTCCAGTAAAAGATCGAGATATTGTTTCTCTGACACTCCTTCATGTCGAGCAAATGTCTTTCCCATCTCATTCAAATTAATCTCTGTGAGCTCTTGTAATTTAGTTCTTAAAGCACGAATCTGCTCTTGTATTTCTCGAACTTCGGAGCGGACTTCTTTTACTCTTGCTGATTTCAGTTGATAAGCTCCCTCGATTACCTCGCGGATCGCATCAATCCAAAGAATTTGATTAGTAAGCTTATGAGCGGTTTCAACACTAAAAACATTTGTCAGCGCATAAATTGCATCGATGTTGTTTCCAATAACAACTGACTCTTGAGGATTCGCCATAGTAATACCCACAGAACCATCTCGTTGTTCGACCACTTGCACAATAGGCAAATGAATGTCCACGATTCCCTTATCCTGAGTAATTCCGAGTAAAACGCTGGTGTCAAATACCCTTTTTGGAAAATCAACTAATGCGATGCGGTCCAAACGACTTAAAACTTTTAGAGCATCTTTAGCCGTAAATGGAGAGCCGTCTGGATTTTTAGCTCTGATCGTCATGGTGGATAAATGAAACTTTGTTAAATGAGTCACTCCGGCTTTTGTTGTGAGTTGAGCTTGATTATTAGGACCTTTTTCAAAAGCATCCAACAAAGCTGTATTTTTTCTACCCAACAAATAGTCATCAGCGTGATGATAATCAGGCCATAGAAAAGTACCATCAGCTACCACGGATGGTTTGCCTTTACCTGGATCGTCTGCACGACGAAAAGTATCAATATCTGCGGTCATAGTTCCCGGTTTCACTGCGGCTGCAATCGCGTCTAAAATCATCCCTTGAGCCGTTGTATTGCATGAAGGACAAAAAAGATATTTCGATCCGGCAAATTGGCTAAAATCTTTTGTTCCCAGCGCCCGTAACATCCCTACGTCAAAAAAAGCACTAGCTATCGATGGATTCTCAGACCCTTCAAAAATTACTTTCACGTCCGGATAGCGGTCATAAATAGTTGCTTTATTAACTTCTGCGGCTGTTGGTTCATCTTTTGTTTTTTTGGGCGTATCAGTCCCATCGACAATGATATCGACTCTTTTTTTCTCAAGGAGGTAATCAATCAGGTTGCCTTCAATCGGTGTTTTTCCAGTCTGAAATGACTCCATCTGCTCTGACCGAACCGCATATAACGGGACGCCAACCTCCACTGCGGCCTTCGCATTTTTGCTAGGAGCTTTTTGAACTGCTACAACTTTAAATCCCAATTTTCTTGCTGCCATCACACGACTTCCAATAGTTCCAAAACCCAAAATTGCAACTGTATAACTCGGCTGTACAATGGCATGAAATCCCGTCGTTACATTCAGAGTTTTACGGTGGATATAAGTTAAAAGATTGGCGCGTTCGGAAGGGGCTGTAGAAGACTGATACTCCACTTGAAAAACGGTCTCTCGATTAAATCCTCCGCCATACCAGCTCTTTGTGCCTGAAATACCGTTGATGGCAAATTTTTGGTCTTTTACTTTTGGGCTGTTTTGCCTTGTGACTGCATCCACTGGATCTGAAAAATGGGGTGTAAACAGTTGAGATCTGCTAATAGCAAGAATCACTCCCTTACCTTTCGTTGATTGGATCACCTCGCCTACATACGCCAAGTAATCGACAAAACGCTTGTACCCTTTTTCATCAATAGAAAGATCTTTTATTGGATCAATAGAAAGTTTTTGATTTTCCCCATTAAACTTTACAAGAAACATATGTTCAGGCACTTTAACCAAAGAATAGACATCGCCGACTTCGGTGGATTCTCCAAACATTGTTTCTAATTCTAAACGGGTCACAAGCTCATCTGAAAGAATCGTTTCCTTAAACTTGGATCCTGGGTTTTGTTTCACTGTGAGACCAGGTGTCGATTCCACGGCTTGCAAAATTTCAGTGTTCCGCACTTCGGAACGGGGTTGGTAGGGCTGACGTTTTGGAGGATTCGCGTTTTGCAGGAGTACTCTAACGTTCTCATCAAAATGAGAATCGATTTGACTAACTGCGTTAATGGCTGGCCAAATGGCTTCCGGCTTCGTCTCAAAAAGTTTTCTCATAGTTTCAATACCAATCGCTGAAACAAAGCGATTGAAAATATCGGGATGCTTTTCGATTGCAGTAATTGTTTGACCAAAACCTTCTTCGTATACTTGATAACCTTTCCAAAGCACCTCTTTCCCCAATGAATCCGCTTGGCCAAGTTTATGGAGTGTTTCGGCCCATTTGGAATATCTACCTAGAAGTTCTTCAAATTGATCATTCGATTTGCTCCGCGCTTCGGAACGGAAAATATTGATGATCTGTTCGGCAATCTCCCTAGCTCTATTTGAGAAAGGATCGTTTCTAAAAACTGCTTTAATTTCTTGTCTTCCATAACGTTTGGCTAGCTTTGTTGCTACTTGAGAACCCAAACGTTCCAAGATTTTTACGACGAGAAAGTCTATGACGAGTTTTTTTTCATCGACGCTAAGTGTATCTTTATAAAGCAATCCAAATTTATTAAACATGAGCACTGCAAATTGATAGTAGGCATGAAATTGGATAGGCTTTGGAACGCGAGGATGAACATTTAAAAGAATGGTTTTTCGATTATCGGGAAGATACGTTGATACCAAACCACCCAAATTCTCTTTAACTTCTATATCTTTTAGGCGGACCCCTTTCCCGAAAAGAAACGTGACGTAGTCTTCTTCTGGATCCCACAAGGATAAAGCTATATTTTGAACTTCGTCAGGACCAACTCTTGTAAATTTGATGAAATCAACCCAAAGATCAAAAATGTGTTGATCCTCATAATGGTATCTTTGGTAATCTTCCGGTGATAAGAGTTGGTTTGGGGTCCAAATCCGAAAATTAGGGCCGAAGACGTTGATATCTTGTAATTCAGCTTGAGTCCTGTCTAACGATCGTTCGAAAGGTGTCCGCGCTTCGGAGCGGGATTTAGCGCCGCCGCGAATACGTTTGCCAAAGCTTGTGATCGCATCAATTGCATCCTTGCGATTAAGACGCCCTGACGCGCTATGGCGCTCCACTAAATTCTGAATGAGTGATACAGGGCCTAAACCGGTTTCTCTTAATTGTCTTCCTCCTTCGCCATTTAAGATCGATCGAAGTCTCTGGGCGAGTTTTACATTCGACAAACTTTGCAGTGTTTTTCTAAACGACTCTTGATTGGTAGAAACTCGCACTTCGGAGCGGGTAGATTTTGCTTGTTCCCTCAACGCTCTTTCGAGAACCCTTCTTTGAAGACCAGGATTTCGTTCCAATAAAGTTTTGACGTGCCGAAAAGCGTTGTCTCTTGAAATTTTTTTCGCGTTCTCTGCGGTAAGGGGTTTTCCAGAAATTAATAAACTCGCTATTCGAAACATCCAAAAATAAGGACTTTTCGATATATCTTTCATGAATGCTTCCGGGTCAGTTTTTGCTACCTCATCAAGCTTCCGGTAAGCGTCTTGAAACCGCCCCGCTTTCTTGTCTCTTGGATCGTATTCTTTGCCTGAATCTGGTATGTTCTTCAACAGTTCTCCAAATAATGCACTCGCACGACCAATATCTCCACTTCCAGCTAATTCCTCATGTTGCTGCCAAAGGTTAGTAACTACTCTGACACGTTTGTTCCATTGCTTTACGATTGAGTCGGCTTGATCTGAAGCAGACAATGCTTTAAGCCTCGCGATAACACTATCTAATTCCTTAGCGATTTGCGGCTTTTGAGAAAAGTCATTGACGGTGAGAAAACTAATTAACTGTTGAGCTTCCCGCATGGCGCGCTCAATTTCTTCTGCATTCCGTACCTCGGCACGTTTGGCCATATCCAACTTAGGGGCCAAAGTGCCAGCTTCCTGTCCCGTAACATGTGCTGGAACAGTTACGGGGCGTACTTCGGCACGTGGCGTTGGTTGTTCCAATTCAGCCGTGTGAATTAAGCCGCCTTCAGAGTTGAATCCAAATGTTTTGTCGAATTTTAAAGACGGGACTTGGAGATTAAGAAATGTGGAGCCGTTTTTATCGATCCTGGCGATTTGGGCATCACCAAAAAGTTCTTTGTTTCTAGCGATAGCCGTTGCAATCGCCTCAGCAATTTCCGCCGGGGATTTGCTGAGTTTGTGCAAACGCCGGACGCCTGCCTCTAGTAAAGCTCTTAGAAAAACTAACCTTTGGTGGTCACCGCTGATCGCACGAGAAATAGAAGGGGGTAAAGTGATAAACGGAGCAACCAAGGTGCTCGCTTCCGGGAAAAGGAAATCGAGAGTTGCATTTTTGCCCAACATTACTTTTTCATAAAGTGTCGTATTTTCAAAATTGGTCATCCGAGGGCTTACGACAACGTGTGGGATTCCCTTCTCTTCCAATAATTCGCTGATTCCCTCACTGTGAAAACCTCCGGTGATTAGTACGATGGCCTTTTGTTGTTTTTGGTCTGTGGACTGCGGTTTTGCATTAAGTGCAAGCGTGTTTTTGAGGAGAGCCTCATCCCTTTGGCGGGATAAAACGTAAAACTCCTCCGCCATTTGAACTAGTTTTTCTGACAGAGTGGGCAATTTGATCTTTTTGGGGATAAAACTTTTCAGGCGACCATGAAGCGACAGAGGCGTAAGATCATTTTTTCTCTTGTTATAAACTTCAAACTCACCACGAGTCAAGCCAAGTGAAAGCAAATGTTCTACTAAAATAAAATCTTTTTCAAACAGCAAGAAATTTTTTTCCTGCTCCGTATGTGCAAGCTTTTCTTCAAGCTTGGTTTCCAAAACATTAACTTCTTTGAATAAAGTTGTAACGTCAATTTCTTCGCGCAAAATCAAAAGCCCGGCGAAGGTTAAAAAATTGGTGTAACTCGAAAGCAAAATTCCATGCCCTTCCGTTGTTTTGTGAAGCACTTCAAAGAAATGACGAATCGACTTTACATTAGGAAATCTTTTATCTCCGGCAAGCCAAGATTCAAACGGACGGACATCTTTTTCCTCTAAAAGATAACGGAGCCCTTCGATCAAAAAATCGCGCTCTTTCCCGCGGCCAAGTTTTGTTTCAAGTTCACGGACTAAAGTATCGCGCTCGCTCTTGGCAGCTTCCATTTTGAGAAGCGGTTCAATCTCCCTCGATTTAACAATGCGAGTGAAATTGGGCCATTCAAATTGGTGGCGGGGATCAGCTAAATCGAGGCCAAGAACTTCTTTTGCGAGACTTGAGAGGAGCTTGAAGTAAGCCAACAGTTCGTCATCCCGTTTATTCCAAATTCGTTTCTTTTGAACATATTGCCGCAGCTCTTTATTTAAAACGGTAATCTCGAGTTTCTCAAGCGCTTGGCTATAAATATCCAGAACGCGTTTAACTTCACCTTCCCCTTCTTTCACTTTTCGGAAAAGTCTGAAGCTTTTTGTATAAAGTTCGCGGTCATCAACCCCATAAAGCTCCACGTGGGAAGCAGGTTCTTTTAGCCCAAAAAGTTCTGCGCCGGTAAGTTCTCCCATCGTGGCGAGATAATCTGCTATGGCAAAATTAGCTTCTTGAATGGGGAGTAAATTCAGAATTTTCGGATCGACTTTGCCAAACGCACCTTCAACGGCTATTGTTTGGATTTGCTTTTCGTGTGTTAAGTATTCAAGGATGGCCTGAATATTCCTTTGTGCTTCAGGATGCGCATGTGCGTCCTGAATATGAATGATGAAGGGCGTTTGGTTTGAAACTTGTGAGGCAGTGTGTAGCAAATGTCGTTCCTGGATTTGACCGATTGAATCAGGAATCTCTAGGTCATACAGGGAGGCTGGAACGATGCCGTGCTCGGGCGTCTGATATTTGGCACCGGTTGCCGTAATATTGGGCTGAGACCAAGCTACGCTGTCGAAAGAAAAAACGATTGCGATAAACCAAGCAACGAGTTTCAACCAGAAGTTAAATTGACTTTTGAATTCCTTTGGGCTTTGGGAAGTCATAACCTAAAAGAAACCTCCCACCCTGTGGTTTTTGCGCAAGATAACCCCTTCTACTAACTTTTTGCTAGCAAGGTGTGGCTGTAAATCGAAGGGCACAACCTGACTTACCGGGAAGTTTAATCTTGAAAAGCTGTAATCGGTCTTACTTTCCGCATGAAAGAAAGGGGAAGCAAAATCCAATATGCTTGTTTTAGTTCGGGAGTTTAACCCCATTCGATGTCTTAACCCGTTGGGCTAGGATTTGCAGGGGCAATGCTTGAAAAAGCTTCTTGCTTCGTAAGCATCACTTTAAAACTGGACCACCCTGCAGAGCTAAAGGGTTGCGTTACTTAGCGAAAGTATAACATAGCACTATGAGTTTTTCAAATTTTTTAGAAAGATATTTCTAAAATATAGAATATCTAACTTAAGTTATTATAGTATAATGACTTAGTATGATTTAAATATTGGTCTTTTTAAAGAATTTACTCAGGGATGAAATAACGTGATTTTGCTCGCGGGAACTGATCTGGGGGTAGAGAGGAAGGCTAAGCACCTCTCGGCTTGCTTGTTCTGCCACGGGAAAATGACCTCGCCGATAACCTAAATAGCGAAAACAAGGCTGCAGATGAAGCGGTATGGGGTAGTAGATTCCCGCAGAAACCCCAAGGGAACATAAATGCGCAAGCAATTGATCCCGCTTGGGGGCACGAATGATATATTGATGGTAGACCGTTTTCCCTGCTGAATTCGGCTTTGGAATTTCGATCATGGCAAGACCTGCTCGCAAAATTAATTTGTCATACCGCTCAGCAGCTTTCCGCCGGGCTTGATTCCACTTTGCCAAATGCTTCAGTTTGACGTTAAGAACCGCCGCTTGAATCTCATCAAGCCGAGAATTGATTCCAATTGCCGCGTGAAGATAAGAGCGACTTGAATTATTGCGTTTTTCTTCGCCATGGAGATGAAGCCTTTTCACTTTTTCGTAGAGTTCTTTGTTGTTTGTCGTTATCGCACCCGCATCACCCATTGCTCCAATTGTCTTCGTCGGATAAAAACTAAAGGCCCCGAAATCACCAAAAGAACCTACTTGTTTCCCGCGGAAAGTTGCGCCGCACGCTTGAGCGCAATCTTCGATGACAAAGAGATCGTATCGCTTTGCTACGCTCATAATTCCATCCATTTGACATGGGTTTCCATAAAGGTGGACCAGGATAATTCCTCTCGTCTTCTTTGTGATTTTCCTCTTAATTAAGGCGGCGTTAAGATTGAAGGAATCTGGATCTATATCAACAAAAACCGGCTTTGCGCCAAGCCGGGCAATAGCAGTGGCTGTGGCAATAAAGCTGAAAGGGGTCGTCAAAATTTCATCACCTTCTTTAATCCCAAATGCCATCAAAGAAAGCAACAAAGCGTCGGAACCAGAAGCAACCCCGACAGCGTATTGGGTCCCTATGAAACGCTCGAAGTTTCGTTCGAATTCATTAACTTCTGCTCCAAGAATATACCGGCCGCTCGCAAAAATGCGGCGTGCGCGTTCCGTAAATTCGGGTCGAATCTCGCGAAATTCAGCTTGGAGATCAAGCGGTGGGACTTTGGTTTTCACTGGAAGAACATTTTGGCTGCGACGAGCACGAGAAAAGCTGCGAAAATTTTTCTAAGAAGTCCTAAATCCAGATTCATGGAAATGCCTGCGCCAATGAAACCACCTATCAGAGCAAAAAGGACACTGTACGCAAAGATTTTCCAATCCACATAACTTCCTGAAGCGTGGCGAAACGTTCCGATTAATGCTGTAGGAACGATAATCGCAAGGGAGGTACCAATGGCCATATGCATGTTCATCTTCAATATATAATGAAAAAGAGGGACCAAAATAAGCCCGCCGCCAATTCCAAGAAGCCCGCTAAAAATACCTGCTAAAAATGAAATCGCCGCGGTCAAAATCAAAATGGTCATCGTCTTGCCTTTCGTCCCGCCTGATCTAAGGCAAAATTCACCAATTGATCGGCGCGGGGCATATGATTTTCTTCCCGTCTGAGATGAGTATAAGAAACGCGTTTAAACTCTTTTTCCACGTTCTTTGCTTCATCGAATAATTTCTGCATATTGTAATTCTTGAGCTTATACTCGCCCCGGAGTTGTTTCACGACGAGTTCGCTATCCAGGTAGCAATCAAGTTCATCGGCTCCCAATTTCCTTGCCCGCTTCAATCCTTCGATTAAGGCGCGGTATTCAGCTACATTATTGGTAGCTTCTCCAATGGTTTCAGAATGCTCTGCCAATATTTCATTCCGATCGTCACAGATTAAAACTCCAATAGCTGCCGGGCCCGGATTCCCGCGCGCACCGCCATCGGTATAAGTTTTGAGCTTCATGAGAGAATTAGTTTAAGGAGGGATTATAGGCAAGTCAAACAAAATTAGGAAGATAAAAAGAAAAGCCGCCTCTCTTTCGAGAAGCGGCTTTTCAACTTTTATTGGATATCAATTACGTACGGTCTCTTAATCCTGCATCTTAGACCACATGCAGATACCGCATGATCAATACCACCGATACGATCACGAGCAACTGCGTGAACGGAACCAGCTGTGCGGTAAAGAAGAGCCCAGCAACTATACCCAATACGATCCCTGTAATTAGGTTTTTGTCGAGCTTCATCTCCTCCACCCCCCTTGCTAGAATAAACATGCCCAATCACATCTGATTTATTTATGATCAGGCTCTTCCGCCATAAGATTAGCGGTTATAAGTGACTCCAAACTACTCCTAATAAGCTATCGACTTTCCCTATAAAAAGCGTATCACCCTTGTTTATGAAGTCAAATGGGCTTAAAAAATGAGGCTTCCATTAAATTTTGTAAGTGGCTTTAAAATAAAGAGTTACATATACTTCGTAAATGAAAAAAAGAAAGTCTATTTTTTTAAGAGGTGGCTAAATAAGGGGTAAATCAGGTTGGAAGCTCCTTAAACTTAAGGAGCTGTCTTCTCGGAGCGATTCTTATCTTTTAATAATTCCTGTTCGAGATGTTCAATTTCCTTCTGAAGATTACGGACTCTGTTTTTAAGTTCCCGAACAGGATCTGGTAGATCGCCATGATTCAACATGGTTTCACCAGATACTTTCTTACCTTCTCGGCGAACAATTTCAGCTGGTACACCAACAACTGTGCAGTTATCGGGAACCGAGTGCACAACCACGGAACCGCCGCCAATCTTGACATTATTTCCAATACGGATATTGCCTAAAACTTTTGCGCCAACGCCGACCACCACGCTATCTCCCAGGGTCGGATGGCGTTTCCCTCTATCCAAACCTGTTCCGCCAAGGGTGACACCCTGATAAATAGTTACATTGCGCCCAATCTCAGCTGTTTCACCAATGACAACGCCCATTCCGTGATCAATGAAAAAACCTGGACCGATTTTAGCGCCAGGGTGAATCTCAACACCTGTAATCCAACGAACCAACTGAGCAACGAGGCGCGGAAAAAAAGGAACATGAAGTTTTGCGTGCAGAAAGTGGCTAATCCGGTGCCAGAAAATAGCGTGAAATCCCGAATAAAGAAATAGGACCTCAAGCCATCCTGTCCAGATTCTTGCAGCAGGATCGCGCTTAAAAACCGCTTTATAGTCTTCAACGATGGCAAGCATAAGGAAGTATTCTATCAGTTATTTCTAGAAAAACAATCCCCCACCGCTCAGATACCGTGGGGTGGCTGAAAGAACGGTGAGGGATTTGTTGCCCAACTGTTCCAATCGGTTACGCAGCCTTGAGGATGGCCTCTTTGGCAAGTTTCGCAATTTGAACGTTTTCAAGAAGCTCAAGGATAGCCGATGCTTCGTGAATTGCTTCAAAACTGACTTTCTTTTCCATGATGCTATTAATAGAAGCGAGAAGTGCATATGATTTCTGGCTCAATGGGACATTATCATGAACAAGCAACGTATCAGGACGTCCTTTCATTTTAAGACTGTCAAGCACGTTGCGATTCCTATCTGGCGCATAGACAAGAGCGCGTGATTGATTATTCAGGAAATTGTAAACTGCTGATTCCTCTCCGGTCAAAGTAAGATTAACGCCGCGCGAAACAATGCCTGAGGTTGCCCTCTGTTCCAAAACTTTAAGCACCATTTGACGTTGGAGCTTAACCAATTTTTCTCTGGTGGCACCAGGAACCGCCAGCTGGACACGTGCCAGCTTGTTGTGGCTGAGGAAGTCAATCAATACTTGAAGGGCTGCGTCATTAATATCGGGCACCTCTTCAAAGAAGGTAGCGATGTGAACAAGTTCGTTGGCCGCCTTTTCACGATCCGTAAGCTGGTCGAATGAATCCGTTCGCGCCTTTTCTTTGAGACGATACTTGTCTGGCATGATTTCATTTAGAAGGCGGACCATCATTGCCTTACCAATTAATGCTGCCACTTCCAATCCAAAAATTCCATTTGTAGTTCTAACTGTTTCCATCATAGCTTTGTAAGACACGCCGGATTTTTTCAGCATATGTTCAAGCTGATCTTGGGTCATTTCTTTGGTGATCCGGACTTCAGGACGTTCCGAAACTTCCTTCTCGCGCACCTCGGAGCGGGGAATAATCGTTTGATTTTCCAAATCCACCCGGATGGTTGGACCGTAAGGTGGTACGGTGAGGGTTACGTCAAAAACTCCTGGCTGCCCCGCAACGGGAACAATACTATAATTGTAGATCCCTTGAGTAATAACACCTTCTGGGAAATGCATCGGTTGAATACCCCCATATGAGAAATTACTAAATGGAATGAACCCATATATAGCATTTGAGCGCTCAGTTTCATGAAAGTAAACGCCGCGATTGACTACACTAAACCAATTGAGTTGAGCTTGCTCACCCGCCACCAAAACCCGACCGATTTCATTGTTATTTTGATCACGAGCCACTAGAGAATTTCCTTCAAGCGCAACACTATGAGCCGTGAGGCTGACTTCTTTTTGTTCGATTTGCAGATTAACTGCTCTTTGAAGATTCAGGGTCACAATATTTCCGGTTTCATCAAATCCAACAATTGAGTCTAACGTACGGTATTGAGAACCGATAGAAATTTGATTTATATTTCCGTTACTTGTATCTAAAACTACCAGGTTCAGTCCCTCGGTGGTGCTGGTTGCATAAAAGATTTTATCTTCTTGTGGATTATGGAAAATGTTTCTGGCATTGAAGGGTCCTATATTAGGAACTTCGTAAACTTTAATTGGGCTTTGGTTGAGATCAACAATAATCCCTGTCGTAGAATTAAAAGCTGCGAATCCGCTTGGAAGAACGGGCGAAAAAATGTACTGAGAGTTCGCATTAACAACTGCGCCAACACCACCTGGTATAGATGCAACGGTTTCTCCGGTAGCAACATTTATGATCGAGGTAGCTCTCTCATTTGCATTAGTTGGAAGATTAATAAATACAAAACCTTCTGGAGAAACATCGCGAGGGATAACAGATTGATTCGCTCCCACTTCTGCAATCGGAAACAATAACTTTAAGGCTTCAGGATTTGTAATATCAACGAGGTGAACTATTTTTCCATCGTCGTTTGGAGTCGTAGCATCAATATATCCAAATTGTGGACTACTAACAAACGGACTGTAGCCCAGATTGATCTGGGTTGAAGGGACCACTTGGGCCACAACTTGCCCAGCTTCTTTTCCTCGATTAACAAAATAGTTAATGTAAAAATTAGAAGCATCAACGCTGCGGCTTGTCAAATCGCCAACTAGAATCGTATAAGTTTGTAAATTTGGGCTGACCTCAGTTAACGTGACTGCCGCTTTTTGTTCAATTTCCGTAATGGGATTACGCGAAGTGACTTCATAGCTTAAGTTGGTCAGATTCGGGCTGGCTACGCCAACCGTGATTGAAGTCGAAGTGAAATTATAGGTCTTGGTTCCAGGTTTAGTAAAGTCCGCGGAGGTCGCGCCCACAGCTTCATCTTCTCCCAAAGAACCTATGATGGTTGTTCTGCTGCTTGAGGCAATAAAAGTACTGCTTTCAGGTTGGTGAGCTGTTGCTATGGTAAGATTTCCACTCGGTTTCCTTGCGAACGGTTGCTCCGTAATCTGGGTTGGGCTTAATACCGTCGGCGCTTTGGTAACATCTTCTACAATTTCGCTACTTAGGATTCGGCCTGTGGTCACATCAATTTTATGAATAGTCACCTGAGTTGGGCCGGTTCGAAGCCTTAATTCATTGGTACTCTCATCGAGCCTACGGAATCCATTAAAAGACCCATTCAGAAGTACAGGTGCTGAAGCTGAAGCCGAAGCCTTGGGAAACAATAAATGTTCTGTGTCGCTTAATGAATCCAAAATAACCCCATTGACAATAGTGAGGTTAAGTAAAGATATAGACGGCGTTCCCAAACTTACACGGCCCGTGAAATTTTTAGCTTTGTCAGCGAGGACGATCTTTTTAATTTGATCTCCTATCCGTTTTACAATTCTTTCCTTGGAAAAAGAAACGCTTACGGAGCCATTTGTCGTTACGGAAAGAGGTGATCTTAAAGCGATTGCTTTGCGATTCGTACCGTAAACTATAACTGCAATTCTTCCCTTCGCGTTTGCGGACGTGAAATTCAAATTAAGATCTCCGTCCAATTGAAATGGCGTCTCGAAAGCAATGCTGACTCCCTGCAGGATTGAAGAAAAATCCACGTTTTCCCCAGCCGTTAGCTGTGCTTGATCGTATTGCGTTAAACCTAAACCAGAGGGCGAAGGAATTAATCCTGCCGAGATCTGTTCGTTTCCTGGAACCAATGAAACCTGTTGCGGCTCGACCTGGGAAGGTACTCCTTGTTGCGCTTGTACTCCTTGTGTCGCCAAAAAAGCCGTGAGTCCTGCCATCAATAAAGACGCTACTTTTTTCCACAACGGAAGTTCATATTCTTGAACTTCTTTCTCCTTCCGCACCTCGGAGCGGGGCATGATCCAATCAATATTGAGCTGATGCTTCCCACTTCCTGTAATAATAAAACGAATCTCAGTGACTTTTGTAATGTCAATGTCAGCGCCGATTTGTGTGAGAAGGAAGCTGTAGTATTGCCCTACGTTTATGATATTTGGAAGCGTCTTGCGAAAGATAGCCCCATTTGCATCTTTAATCTCAAGCGTTGCTTCACTTAAAGGCGTAACCGTTTCGTCATACGAAGATGAATCTAGCATGACGCTGAAGGTGCCTGCTGGGAAAAAGTCTTGGAGATTGATTGTCTCCTTGGTAACGGTATTAGGATTGTCGTAATTAAAACTCACACCGCCGGAACTATTGTTATCTATTCCTTGATAGAGCACCGTCATAAAAGTGGGCGGGTACACTGTAGGAGTAACGTTAACTCCCGTGGAGTTAAAAGGCTTTGGAGCAACTAGGGGAAACGGCAGATTGGCTTGAAGTGTTTCCAGATTGACAACGACTTGGCGGGTGGTGCCATTTTGGAGAATAGTCAGTGTTGCAATATGATCACTGTCAAAAGTGACAGCCCGAAGCTCTCCTGAAATAGAAGTATGAAGGCTTAAGACTGGATCGAAGATCCTTTTAAGAAAGACGCTACTATAGAGAGGGCCAACAGCAGAGTTGATTTGATAAATAGCAGTGTGTCCATCTGGCGAAATATCGCTTAGGTTTGAAAGTTGGGTATAAGGATTGTCATCATAATAAAGTGGTTCTTGTAATCCTGTAATTAAATTTACGACGTATCCGAGGCTTCTATGCAAATTGTCCACTCCAGATTGAAATGCAAAATTCGGATTTGATGCCGCGCGTTTCCAGCCATCGGGAAAAGGAATGATTGTCAATGTATTAAGGTCAACTATAACTTGGCGGGTCGTTCCGCTTTGATTGAGGATTGTATAAGTCGCAATACTTCCGTTGTATGCCACACTATTGATCGATGCACCTAAACTGAGTTCTGTGCCTGCCCTTGGATCTATGATTACGCCTATATTAAAGTCTTCAGAGTAAAACAAACCCACCGAGATAACCTGCCGGCCATTCGGTGTTGTATAGGCATCTGTGAAAGTAAATACGGCACTAGAAGCTGAAGGAAACTCTATTTTTTTCAGCAATTGGAGGTGATCTAACCCACTGCTGGCGTCATAAATAAATACAACGGGATTCCAGATATATGCACCCCCAGGAAGCTGATGAGCAAAAAATTCAGGTTGAATGACAAGTGGAGTGTCTTGATCGATATGTAGATTTCCGCCTTGTGTGATGAGTCGCATTTCAAGAGAAGTTGTAATTTGAAAGTCGTGAAGTTTGACCGTGTGAGTTTTTTCGAGGACCGTCCCACTAGGATAAAAATCCCTGATAACGATGTTTACATTTCCTTTTGAATCAAAGGCGATTGATTGAAGTTCTCCGTCGATTGCAACCTGTTGAGTTGGATCTTTAATCCGTTGAATGTAAACCGTCCTAAATGATGTGGTGGTGCGAGGTATGCTAATAATATCATAAATAACCGTGGTACCATCTGGCGAAACGTCGTAGACCTCCGGACGCTGATAGTACTCAGTGAATAATTTTGTAAGGACTTGTTTCTCTCCTGTCGTTAAATTTAGAAGGTTGATTGTATAAAATGGAACGCCGGAATAATAATATTCCACCCCTGCCTGAAACGCAAAATTCGGATTGGATGCGGCACGCGTCCAGCCTTCGGGGACAGGAGGTAATCCTTTTTCTAAAACCTCTGCTATTTGAAGCAAGGAAGAAAGATTTTGTTGACCGACGACAAGACGTGGCTCACCAGGCACTTTAATGATTACGCCTTTTTTGGTAATATAGATTACCGAAAGAAGCTTGCCTTGAGCATCCCGTCTAACCACTTTCCGTACTTCGTCAGTCCCTTCACGATAAGCGAGTTTAGTCGTCGAAAGAAACTTGTCTGTTTGATCAAATTCTTCAACTTTATTGACGCGATCCTTTTCAATCGTTAGAATTTGAGCAAGGCCTGAATTAAATATCACCGTTACTTCCGTGCGAATTAAGTCTCCTTTTTTGTTTGTGATAGGTTCAATGGCTGTAACAGAGGCGCCTTGAGGGAGTTCTCCGCCATAAAAATCAAGGATTTGTGCCGGAGGAATGGGGGGCTCTACAGAAAATGAATGCGTAATGATTTTTTCAGGCGCTCCATTAAATGATTGAGCGGTAAAAGTTAATTGGTATGCGCCCGAACCAGTAAAAGGAATATTCCAATCAAAAGAATAACTAGAATGACCGCCAGGAACCGGAGGAAGAGAAACTGCTCCACTGGGACCCATAAGATGAACCGATGAGACGAAATAACCATTAGGGGCTTCGATCTCAACATGAATCGTTTCGCCGGCGCGATAACTTCCTTGTAGTCCTGAAATAGTCATACCTTCTTCGCTCACAGGCGTCACGGTCATTTGAGCTTGTTCATTCACTTCAAGAATAAATTTGTCGCCATAGCTCATTTGAATCCACCAGCGTGAAGCACTTAACTGAACTACTCTGATTAAATTTTCAAATGGAGACAAAGAAGGGATAGTTATTGCAGACGAACTAAGCCCACTGACGAGCGGATAAAGAGTCAAACGCGGCGCGTAACCATGATTGAAAATAATGAATTCGTTATGATCACCTAAGATATAGGGTGAATAAGTGGCCGGTTCAATGAAATCATAGTATTGGTCCGCTCCATTTTTTCGAACAATGAAGCCTTGATTACCTCTTTGAGAAACGGAAAGGATCTCAACAGGCCCTTCTGAATTGACAACATTCGTAATGGTAGCTGGCGGATTAGTCCCCGGCGGATATTGAGCTTGAGTTTCCTTGGGGGCGATGAGATCTGCTGCAATCGCACCACTTACGACGGTAAGTCCTACTGCTCCAAGCGAAACATAACGTTGAACTTGGTCAGCTAATTTTTTAAGAATTGATTCTTGTTTTGCTATTTGCCACAGCTCGGACGCAGGCTTCTTTACCTGCGCCGAAGCAGTGCCAAGCCGCTCAGCTTGGCGCACCTCGGAGCGAGGAGGAGCTGAGGTGACATCGGTCCATGTACCATCGACGTTAATCACAAATTCTCGGGCGAGTAAAACGTTTCCGTAAACAGAGATGAACTTGATTCGATCGGTGCCGTCTTGTTTCAATTGAGGAACCGCAAACGAAACGTCAAATTGACGCCAACCAATAGGACTCGATCCCGCTTGAGTGACTGTTAAAGGTACGAATTCTCCGTTGATTTCCACGAAAGCGGGAATTGTTTCCATCGGTTCAAAATTGCCTCCCGACCATATCACCAGTTGATCTGAAAGAACTGCTGTCTCGCCAGATTGAAGGACTACAGGTGTAGTGACAAGCTGCTCGCCATGTGAGGCGTCGTAATACCAATGGGAAGGCCCGACGTTGATCCGAATGTTCACATGCTGTGGTTGATAAGAGTTGATTGTTATGGTCTCTTGGGAAACTTCATTGGTTGGGCCGAGCTGTGCGCCGCTGGCTGTTGTAACGCGGTAATCATCGCCCGGCAAATCTGAAACCGTTGCGTTACCATAAGCTGCAGGGACAGAAATGTTTGTAATCTCAGAGAGAGGAATTCGCTCCGTAATAGTTTTTGTATCATATGGATTAGGCGTGCTTTCATCATAAACTGCGACGTTGACAATCACATCCGTTCCCTCAAATTGATGAGATTGGTAAACCCCATGAATTACTATTTCGGGTTGGGTGTTTCCGCTCGTAATGTCGGCTAATCGATGGAGTTCCACCCATGAAGATTGTCCTACAACGGGTCCGCTTTCATGAAAAGCGACCAATATGACTGTGCCGTCCTGCGAAACATCAACCAAAATCGGTTGATGATGAGATATGCTCCCTGATCCCACGACAAACGGCTGATTTGGATTTCGCACATCAATTAGTTGAGCAATTTCGTTCAATCCGTTTGCATCATAAATAATCCGAGAAGCATACCCACTATTTGAGGGGGTGATCGTCCAACCATTTTCCACTAACTCCGCAATTTGAATCAGGTCAAAAGGAGATTGGAGATCAACCCTAAAAGACAGCTGGCCTTTTACTTTAATGATCACGCCTTTTTTTGTGATATAAATTTTCGAAAGAAGTTTGCCTTGTCCGTCGCGGCGGGTGATCTTCCCCAAGGTTGAATCCTTGCGATAATCAAATTTGCTCGTTGAAAGTGTGAAATTTCCTTCAACGCTAAGCGTATGCACAACTAAAATTCGACCATGGAGAATCACAATGAGTTGCTGTAACCCTTCTTCCGCAAATGTGACAGTAACTCTTGAGCCAATCTCCTCTCCCTTTTTATTTTTAATAGGTTGGAGATCGGTGACGCTGGCTCCTTCAGGTAAGTTTCCGCCGTAAAAACCAAGAACCTGCGTCGGAGGAACCGGAGGCTCTACTGTAAACGTAAGTGGAATGGATTCATTCGGCCTAATACTACTATTCCAAGACGTAGCAAAAATGGTGAGTTGATATTCACCACTAGGAGCATTTTCAGGAATTGAAATGCCAAGACTGTAATTGTTGCGACCGCCAGGAATCCATGGAACAGGAATTTCTCTGGCTGGCCCGACTAAGTGCGCACCGCCGACAAAATAACCTGCATCCACACCTACTCCAATTGCAATCGTTTCCCCTGGTTGATACGTATTTTTCAAGCCTGTAACTGTGATACCGTTTTCTGAAATGACATTGCTTTGGATAGCCGTTCCGGAAACTGTTTGGTTGGTCGATACCGCTTCCTGCGCTTTGGATGGTGGAATAGCTACTAATCCAATCACAGCTGCACTAATTGCAGCAGTCGTTCTAAGTTTCGTTGTAACTTGCTTTAGAGCTTCTGAAATTTCCTTTTTTGCCCGCACTTCGGCCTTCGACTCTCGCTCAGGCCGAGTCCTGAGCTCACTTCTGCCGAAGGGCTCGGAGCGGATTCCTTTCAATTGATCCATTCCTTGAACCACTTGCTGAACCATTTTGTTTTTTCCTTCACGACCACCTGGGATGTTGTATCCTCTAGGTTTACCTGAAGAAATTCGGTTAAGTAATCCAAGGGTTCTTTCTCGTTCCAGTACCCGGTCTCGCGCTTCCCAATGAGCAACCTGAGAAGGCGGTAAAATTTGCGATTCTTCCTGTTGAACGCGCACTTCAGCACGAACCTTTTGAGAGACGGCCAGACTTAATCCATGAAGTTTGACCGCTGGCCCTGAGATGGACGTATTCTCTGCGCGTACACGCCGCAGAATATCTCTAACCCTAAAACGGAAATAATTGCGTACGTCATTGCCAAAATCCACCATTGAAGGGATGGAAAATTTACCAAGCGAAACCGGTGCTACTTGCGATGTTTCGGATCGCTGAAGACCATGAAGGGTCATCACATGCTCATAGGTTTTATCAGCCGTGAGTTCTGAAATACGGGGGGCAACAATCACGTAGGAAATTCCTTTCTCTTTCATCTGGTCTTTCAGGCCTTCTGAGTGGAAACCTCCAGTGACGAGAATGGCATTTGTTTTGCCAGTTTCTTTCATTTTGGAAAGCATTTTCTCAAACATCACCTGTTCCCTGGCATGCGCTATTTCATAGAAATTTAAAGCCTCTTCATAAAAATGGTCTACGTCTTTAGTTTCCAAGATGGGGGCTATATTTTCTTGCTGACGTTCCGATGATTTTTTTGGGATCGCAATCTTTTGGATTCGTTCAATCAAAGCAGAAGGTTTTACATCATTTTCTTTCTCCTTAAGTTTTACGAATTCATTGCGTTCCAGTTCCAGCATAAAGAGCTTTGTTAACAGGAGATACTCTTGGTAAATGCTAAGGAGTTCTTTTTCTTCCTTTGTCTTGGCCAATTGGTCCAATAATCGGGCGGTTAAGTGTTCAATCTCCCCAAAAAGGTCGGATGAGTTGAGTTCAGATTTTAAAATTTCAATTCCAAAATACTTGCTTAAATTAGGATAGTCCTTAAATGAAAAACCTTTGGGCGCTGCTACTTCGTAAAAGTGTTCGACGGCAGCGCGAGGCTTCATTTCTTTTTGAAGATTTTGTGCTTTGTTCTCAAGAATCTCTTTTAAAGAGTTTAGGCTGTTTTTATCTAATTTTGTTCTTTCTGCCCACCGGAGAAGTTTCGTTTTCTCTTGCGTAAGGTCAACTCCCTTTAACTCTGTTTCAAGCTCCCTCAGCTTTACGATTCGTACAAGCTCGGGCCAATCTAATTGCTGGCGCGCATCGGAGAGATCTACCTTCAGTTCTTGCTTCGAGAATTTCTCAAGGGTCTTAAGATGAGCTAAAATTCCATTAGACGTATCTTGGTAAAACATCCATTCCTTAAAAAAATCGGAGAGAGCCTTATTAAACACGTGTGATTTCTTAGTAAGAATAAGTGCTTTTGTTTTTTTCAAAAAATGATCTAGCGGTTGCCTCTTCGAATAGACTTCGCGGTACGCTTCAAGATTTTTACGATAGGACTCAATTTCCTCAACCCCATAAGCACCAATCTTCCCGGCTTTTTTGGAATCTTCCTTTAAGAGAAAAATTTCCGCGCCTCCCACAAGTCCTTCTTTGACAAAAACGTTTGCCAAATCTAAGTTTTTCTGATCATCCTTGAAAAAACGCAACAAGTTCGGATCAACCTTCCCTATACCCCCTTCAAGAAAAACAAGATCAAGGTCATAAGTTTGTGCTAAGTGTTCTAAAATTTCTTTGATATGAAGCTGCGCTTGATAATTGCCGTGCGCGTCTTGAATATGAACAATCAGCGGGGCGACCGAAGAAGAACTGGACTTCAGGCCCGGTGAATAACGTTCGTTAATTAAACCTAGGTCGTTTGGAATTTCCACCGAATCTGCTAGCGAGGGCAGGTTAATACCGTCTTTAGTTGGTAACTTGGTGCTAATATCATTGATCGAAATTGCAGAAGGAGTGGACCAAACAACTGTCGTAAAGGTAAATATGAAGGCAACTGCTGAGGCTACTACTTTTACCGCTTTTAGGGTCGATGCTTGTTTCATTTGTTTTTCCTCCCCTAAACTTAATATATTTATAAAAGATTTATAATAGTCTTACTATTGAATATACCCGATCCTTTTTAAAATTGCAAGTGAATTACTAAAAAAACTTAAAATCTCATAACTCGTTTATTTAAAGTGAGTTATAAGTTACCTAACTATTTTAAGAAGAAGATTTTTGATCGGATGGATGATTCCAAAAGCAACTTAAGCGGGATTGAACAAAACGAAATTTAGAGATTTTTTGGTGCAGATTTGCCTTTGAAAAGATCTATTTTGCTTATGGGTTTGGGGGTAGGAAATAGCGCTACTATACGTTAAATCTGAAGTAAACCACATCCCCGTCTTGCATGATGTATTCTTTACCTTCGATGCGATACAAGCCCTTCTCCTTTACGGCCTGCTGGCTTCCATATTTCACCAAATCGTCATATCGCATGATTTCAGCCCGAATAAATCCGCGCTCAAAATCAGAGTGAATCACGCCCGCAGCTTGAGGAGCCGTTGCACCTTTGTGAACAGTCCAGGCGCGGACTTCTTTTTCACCGGCAGTCAAGAAAGTATTCAGACCTAACAATTGATAGCCTAAGCGAATTAATTGATTGAGGCCGGATTCTTCAAGACCAAATTCTTTTAAATAAAGTTTCGCTTCTTCATCTGAAAGTTCGGCCACTTCAGCTTCTACTTTCCCGCAAATGACAACCACTTGAGAACCTTCTGGTTTGGCAAGTTCACGAACTTGATCCACCAAAGGCCCGCCTTTTGGCAAATCAGATTCTTTGACATTGGCACCATAAAGAACGGGTTTTTGCGTAATCAATTGAAGTTCGCGTAAAAATGGAACTTCTTCTTTCCCCCATGCACCTTTTCGAATGGGTGTGCCAGCTTCAAGAAGCTTTGTCGCTTTCTGAACTACTGACAAAATAGCGATGGCTTCCTTATCGCCCCCTTTTGCCGTCTTTTCCAACTTTCTAGCACGCGCATTGACGGTTTCCAAATCTCTAAGACAAAGCTCTGTATGAATCACTTCGATATCCTGCACGGGATCTACTTTTCCTGAAACATGGATCACATCCGGATCTTCAAAGCAACGCACCACATGCAAAATAGCGTCGACTTCCTTAATATGTCCAAGAAATTGATTACCCAATCCCTCACCGGTCGAGGCGCCTTTTACCAAACCGGCAATGTCGACAAATTCAATGATGGTCGGTGTTACTTTTTCAGGTTTGTACATTTCTGTAAGTCTTTGAAGACGGAGGTCTGGAACAGGAACAATTCCAACATTGGGATCGATGGTACAAAAAGGATAATTTGCAACTTGAGCTCCTGCTTTGGTTAACGCATTGAAAACAGTTGATTTCCCTACATTTGGAAGCCCTACGATCCCAATTTTAAGTCCCACTTGTCCTCCCATTGCTAGAAATAGCTCTTGACATATATTTATAATTTGTTATAATTATTATGATTTTAAATCATACAATGATAACGATCAAATATCGCCACTCATATCCAGCGCGCACTTGGTTGATCGCCTTGTGTTTCGCCGCAGTATACACCAAATTCGCTTTTGGGCAAAGCTGCCCCAGCGCCACCTTGAAACAAAACTTGAACTTCAGTCAAAGCGCTGGGACTGTCATAACTTCCAATAAGTACGATAATAATTCCTCAATGGTGAGTCATGGCTGGCAGCCTATCTCACATGTTCCAATTCAAGGCAAAGCTGATTTCGTAACCGTCCACCCCGCCGATTCTAACCTTCTATTTATCGGAACAAACGGCAATCTCTACGCTTCTTTTAATCAAGGTAAAGATTGGAAGAGACTGATGGGCCTTGGAGCCAACGCGAAAATCAATCGGCTTTACTTTGAAGAAAATCGAATGTTTCTTTTGAGTTCTGAAGGGTTATTTGAATCTACCAATCAAGGCAAGGACTGGAAAAAAATATTTCAAGGGCGGCAGAAAAATGAATCCAACATGCTCAGCTTAAGCCGCGATCCTCAAAATCCAAAAACGCTTTATCTTGGAACAGAAGGTGGACTTTTTGTAAGTCGAGACGCTGGAAAAACGTGGCAGAAGGAAACCAATGAACTAGCACATCAATTGATTCACGGGCTTGAAACAGACCGCGAAAACAGCGAACTTTTCATTGCAACTGAAAAAGGGCTTTATCGGTCGTTGCCCCACCGGAATCAGCTCGACCGCGTGTACGTAACAAAAAACCAGATTGGTTCTGAAGAAATTGATTTGGATTCTGAAGTGGCAGATGACCCAGATTTAGAATTGTCTACTCATCATGATCAGGTGCAAACGATTATCGTGACCAATTACCCTCTTTCGGTGATAGCAATTGGAACACAGAACGGAGTGTTTGTAAGCGAAGATGAAGGAAACCATTGGGAACGTCTGCCATTAAGCGGTTTACAAAGCGTTAATGTTTTGGATCTTGCTTATTCACCAAAAGAAAATTCTTTTTTTGCAGCAACTGAAAAAGGTGTTTATTTTTACGACCGCTCTGGAAAACATTGGAAGGAATTGCATGAGGGGCTTCCCTTAGTTCAGGTAAACCGATTAGTACTTGTTTCAGGCGAACCAGAGGTTCTTTACGCCGCCACAAATCAAGGAGTGTATCAAATCAAAATAGAAATTGGATTGAATCGTCCTGAATCGGTGCAACCATTTCCCCAAGAACGATGGAATTTAGCGTATGTGCTGTTCCGAAGTGAACCGACGGTGGGAATGATTCAAAAACAAGCCATTCGTTATGCAAACGTCAGCAATTGGAAAACGAGGCGATGGCAGTGGACTTCGCGGCTTCGTGCATTGGTGCCCTCTTTTTCTGTCGGTAAGAAATTTTCAAAAAGCGATAACATTGATATAGACCGCGGAGGCACCGGTGATCCCGATAAGTTCATCTTCGGGCCTGCTGACAGAACCCGAAGTTTGGATTTTGGCCTTAATTGGGATCTATCAGATATGATTTGGAATTCCTATCAGACTTCCATTGATTCTCGTGAAAAATTGATGGTAGAACTTAGGGATGATATTTTAAGTGAGGTAACGCGCCTTTATTTTGAACGAAGACGAGCGCAAGCGGAATTTATTTTAAAACCGCCAACAAATCCTTTAGATCGGACAAATCAGTTGCTCAGAATTGACGAACTGACAGCAAACTTGGATGCTTTGACAAATAGCTATCTTACAAAAGAATTGAACAGGATTTATGCTGAACATCCTGAATTTCAAGAACTTTGGAATGAAAGGGGGTGACCATATATGAACCCCAAAAGGCTTCACGATGAAAATGAAAAGCGTCTCTACTTAGATCAAAGCCGGGCTACGGGAATTTTTGATTGGCAAGAAATGGCGCATCTTGATTTTCAAGAATTGATTGAACTCGCTCGCCAGAACAAGCCAATCTCCCAAGAATCAGAATGAGATTTAGATCGGTAAACGGTTGCACAACAAGAGCAAAGTGGTAAAATACATGTGAAACTTCGGAAACAACAAACGCAAATGGAGAGTAAATTATGAGTCCTTATGGCGTAACAGCTGTTGCATTGTATGTGCTTGATGGGTGCTGTAATACTTGTAATTGATTACTTCGTAAAAAAGAAAAAATCGTAGTTTTTCAGGAACTGCTCTAAGCAGTTTTCTCTTCTTTGATAGAACCTTCCTCCTGCTTCTTATAATCCTCGATAGAAACGCGATTCCTGCCGTCTTCTTTTGACCGATAAAGAGCTTCGTCGGCGCGGTGAATCATTTGATCAGGCATTATCTCATCAGGATGAAGCGTTGAAACACCTAAACTGATTGTTACAGAAAGTGGTTTGCCTTCCCACATAAAATTTTCTTGTTCTATGTTTCTTCGGATGGACTCACCAACTTTAAAAGCCGCTTCCTGAAGATTGCAGTTGCGGAGCATAATAATAATTTCCTCACCGCCATAACGAGCCACAACATGTTTATCCTTAACATTCTTTGATTCTTCCTGTGCCGAAACCGTGTGTTGAATAACCCGGGAGAGTCCCTTTAAAACCATATCGCCACAAGCATGCCCGTAAGTATCATTGAATGATTTAAAATGATCGATATCTCCCAAAATCACCGAAAGCGATCTTTTTCTTCTACGGGCTTCGTCCGCCGCTTGGTTTAACAAAATTCGAAAATACCGGATAACATAAAGACCTGTAAGACCGTCTTGCGTTGCTAATTTAAACAAACGCATCAGTTCCCTATTCTTCACGATCATGAGGAAACCAGTAGAAAAAACAAAGAGAACTACAATTAAAAGTTCTTCATGTGCAACATAGAGCCAGATGCCCTGACGCAAAAAAACAAGATACGCGATAAAAAACCAACCAAATCCGATCACAAAACTTCCTAGAAACGCACCCACATTTCGAAAACTCACTAACAAAATGGAAACAACGAATCCCATAATGATCAAACAAACGGCGTTCGTTCGAAAAGATACAGGATGAATAAATTGATTGGTTAAAATACTACTGATAACATTGCCATGAATTCCAGGACCAGGATAAGCAGGTTCGAGGGGATTAACTTTGATATCAGAAAGTCCAAATGCTGTTAGTCCAATAATACATGTTTTGCCGGCGATCTCATCAGGAGAAACAACGGGATGCTCTCCTTTTTTGAGTGCTTCATAACTTTTTAGAATATCGATATAAGAGAAATGATGAAAGGTATCTTTCCATCGACCTGCCCAATTGATCAAAAGCTCGGGTTGATTCTTTTCAAATGAAGAAATTCGATCAGGCGTTCCTAAATAATCAGCTGCGACGCGAAGCGCCAAATGCGGGTAGGTTTCTCCGCCAACCTTAAGAGAGGTTTTGATTCGTCTTACCGTTCCATCGATATCGGGTGTAATGTTAATATGACCAACACCGCGTGCATATTGTTCCAACCGCGGGAGAGAATGCAACCAAAACTCTCCGCCCGTTTTCCGATCCATAACCACAGGCAAGTAAACACGTCCCGATTCCTTAATCGCTTCTTCAAGCGCATTGTCATCAAGCGCATTACTTTCTTCGCTGAAAACCACATCAAAAATAATCGCCTGCGCTTTCCACTCATTCAAAATGTGCACTAACGTCGCATGATAACGGCGGGGCCAGGGCCAACGACCAATGGCCTGGATGCTATCCTCCGCCATATCGATATAAGCAACGGCAGGGTGAACTTGTAAGACTGGTCTTTGTCTGAAGAAAAAATCGAGAAAGTTATATTCAAAGCGATTCAAAAGAGGAGTTGATAAAAGGAAAACGTGAAGTGCGATTAAAAAAAGGCAGGCACCAAAATGAAGTACATGATTAGACCTTACTGCACTGACTACATACGCCGCTTCCCGGGTCGTACGCCGAAATAGATCTTCGGATCTTCCAACCAGACCTGCTGGCGGTTTCGGACCCATGAGTGTGTTTTTCTTCTACGAATTAATCAACACTCACTTCGAACAAGGTACCGCGCACACCGGTGGTAGATGTAGGTGTCCTGACCTCAAACTTTGAGTTCCCGTGAAGTTTCTCAGCATGCACCAACACCTTTCCGATCGCAAGATTGAGGAGTGTGAACTTATCTCCTGTCGTTGCATTTGTATCTAAGGTGTCAATTTTGAAAAGGCTTTTTTCCTTAACCTGAATATTTCCTACCTTTCCATTATCAAGAAGGACCTCGGCAAACCCTTTCGCAGAGGTTTTGATCTCATCCCCTTTATGCAAAACCGCACCCGATTGCGCTGGTTTCCAATCTCCTTGACCCTGGCGTACGAAAACTTCACCGCGGACATTGGATATTGTCGCTTGTCTTGCCTCACTAGCGATTGCCACCCCTCCCCAAAAGAGAAGAGCTAAAGCGACGATCCCTATTTTCTGATGTTGTATCTTCATTCTACGTCTCCTTATTTCAAGTTTGCTTTGTTTATTCCTAGTAGTAGACGCCAATTGAAGTATACCATAACTTTTCACGCTTGCACGCCATAATTTTACATAAGTTGTTTATTTGAAATGACTTATTAATACGACAAAGAAAGCCTTATACGGAGGCTGTGTCTTATTCTTCTTTCGTAACTTACGCAAAAAACTGAAGGGTTATTATGGCTTCGAAAACGACGCTGGAAGTTCTTTTTAGCTCTTGGGTTCCATTTGACATGACCTCAAATTTCTTATAAGCTAATTCTTTTTAGAAAGAGTGGACATGTCATCAAGTTCTTATGAATATCATTACCTGTTTTTAGGGGTTTTTCTCCTAATCGCAATTGTCTTTCCCCTCCTTCCAATCATTCTGGCAAGGATAGTAGCCCCTAAGAAACCAAACCTAATCAAGACAGCAACTTACGAATGCGGTGTGGAGACAAAGGGAGATTCTTGGGTTCAATTTAAGGTGCAATACTACGTTTACGCCCTTATGTTCGTTATTTTTGACATTGAAGTGATTTTCATATATCCATGGGCGGTTGCATTTAAACAAATGGGTTCTTTTGCTTTTGTCGAAATGGCTATTTTCCTTGCGATTTTAGCTTTCGGATTGGTTTACGCCTGGAAGAAAAATGTTCTTGAATGGAAATAATGGGTACGGCAGCGAATACCTCACAAGTTGATGAAGGACTGAAAAGCGAACTCCAAAAAAGCGGAATTTTTGTCACTACGCTTGAAGGCCTTTATAACTGGGGGCGGCGCTCTTCCATTTGGCCGCTTCAATTTGGCCTTGCCTGCTGTGCGATTGAGATGATCGCAACGGCTTGTGCGCGCTACGATATTGACCGGTTCGGTGCTGGACTTTTCCGCCCCTCTCCAAGACAAGCAGACCTCATGATTGTGTCAGGAACCGTTACCAAGAAAATGACACCGCAGGTTGTCAGGCTCTACAATCAAATGCCTGAACCAAAATACGTCATCACCATGGGTGCCTGCTCTATTTCAGGAGGACCATTTATAGATGGTTACAACGTCTTGAAAGGAATCGACCGCTACATTCCAGTGGACGTACACCTTCCGGGCTGCCCGCCAAGGCCTGAAGCACTGCTTCACGGGTTAATGAAACTTCAAGAAAAAATTGACTCCCAACACATTGAAAAAATGGAATGGTATCAAAAAGGTTTGAAGCGTGAATTTCCCGTTCCTGAATTTGGGCCGAATGGTTTGAACCCTCCTTACAATCCAGAAGTGTTTCAACCGCAACAACACCGCGAAATCACGGTTGGTTAGCGATGAAAACTCCTACTGAAATCAAACAAGACATCGAAACTAAATTTCCTGGGATTCAAATTACTTTGGAAGGGGCAAGCCTCATTGTTCCAAAGGAACGGTGGTCTGAAATTGCTAAGTTCCTAAAAAATGCCTCAGAGTATTCGTTCGATTTCCTTTCCTCAGTTACCGGTGTTGATTACAAAGAATATTTAGAAGTAGTCTACCATCTTTACTCCATGGAAAAAAAGGAAGGGCCTTTAACCATCAAAGTGCGCACGGATTGTGAAAAAAGCTTGGTTCCTTCGGTAACCCCCATTTGGCGAAGTGCTGAATTTCAAGAGCGCGAAGCTTATGATTTGGTTGGAATTCATTTTATGGGGCATCCCGACTTGAGGCGAATCCTCATGTGGGAAGGGTTTCAACATCATCCGCTCAGAAAAGACTACGTCCAGGATGATCAAGACAGATCCGTAGAACAATTTTGAATATGGAATACACATTAAAAGAAACTCCGGCACTTGAAACGCAAACGCTCGAAGTCAGCCTCGGGCCGCAACACCCAAGCACGCATGGTGTTTTCCGAATGGATGTAGTCCTGGATGGCGAAACCATTGTCAAACTCAAACCTGTCATGGGCTATCTCCACCGAAATCATGAAAAACTCGCCGAAAACATGACGTCTTACCTTGCCAGCATGCCTTATACGGACCGGCTCGATTACATTTGTTCGATGACGAATAACTTTGCGTACGCACTTGCCGTTGAAAAGTTGGCAAATCTTGAAGTTCCGGAACGTGCTCAATATATTCGCATCATCATGGCTGAACTGACACGTCTCGTGAATCACACCCTCTTGATTGGATTTCTTTTAAACGACCTTGGCGCATTCTTTACACCCATTCTTTATGCCTTCCGCGAACGGGAGAAAATTCTGGATCTTTTCGAAGATGTGGCCGGAAGCCGAATGATGTGCAATTACTTTCGTTTCGGTGGTTTGAAAGTCGATGTTACGAGCGACTTTATTCCTCGCGTCCGCCAAATTATTAATAAGTATCCGAAATTTTTGGACGAATTCGAAAAACTTTTAAGTGAGAACGAAATTCTAATGGCGCGTTGTCAAAACGTGGGCGTTCTTCCGAAAGAACTGGCTATCAGCGCCGGCGTTACAGGTCCGATGCTTCGCGCCTCAGGCGTTCCTTACGATATTCGAAAAGTGGACGGTTACTCGATCTACAACCGTTTTAAATTTCGAGTTCCGATTGGCGAAAAAGGAGATGTTTACGATCGTTACTACATGCGCCTTTTGGAAATGCGGGAAAGCATCAAGATTCTAGATCAAGCCATTCGAGAAATCCCTGATGGAGAATATATCAGTAAAATCGGTGCAGCCGGCGCCAGATCGCCCAGAACTTTTAAACCTCCCAAAGGCGATGCTTATGGACGAATCGAAGCGCCGAAGGGAGAGCTTGGGTTTTATCTCGTGAGTGACGGCACAACCAAGCCCTACCGCTATCACGTACGCTCCTCAAGCTTCATTAATCTTACGATTTTAGAAGACATGTGCCTGGGTCACAAAATTGCGGATGCCATTGTTATTCTGGGGAGTATTGATATTGTTCTCGGGGAGGTCGACCGCTAATGTTTGGCTGGGGTGTGATTAAAGGAATGTTGGTAACGCTCAAAAATTTTATCTTGAGCTACTTCACAAAGGAACGCCTCACCACCGTTCAATATCCAGAAGAACGCTTGCCTGTGAAAGAACGGTTCCGGAATTTTCCATTTTTAATTTACGATAACAAGCCTGAAGATCTTAGATGCGTTTCCTGTGATATTTGCGCCAAAGAATGTCCCCCAAAATGCATCACGATTGTGCGTGATTCAGACGAACAAGGGAAACCGCTTAAACGCCCCAAAGTATTCGACATTGATTTTTCAATTTGTATGAATTGCGGTATTTGTGAAGAAGTGTGTCCATTCGATGCCATTTTTATGGACCATGAATTCGAATTGGCCAAATTTGGACGCTTTGAAGATTTGAATTATCGCAAAGAAGACCTCCTAAAACCGGCTGAACACTTTGCAAAAATTCGCCCGCAGGATGCTGCGCGCATCGAAGCTAAACGTCGTGCCAAAGCTCAACCAGCAACACCAGAAACCAAAACTCAATAATGGAAACTATAGACCAAGTATTTGTACTTGCGAAACGCTCTCTCATGACGTGGGCACAAAGTTTTCTTCCGGAATGGTCCACGATTATTCTCTCCATTTTGATTAGCGTCACCGCAATCGCAGTTTTTGGGCCTGTTACGATGATGTACCTCACGCTTCTTGAACGAAAACTGGTGGGGAGGATTCAAAACCGCTACGGCCCAAACCGTGTAGGGTTCTGGGGGCTTCTGCAGCCGATCGCCGATGGCGTAAAAATGCTCACCAAAGAAGATATTGTTCCAACGAACGCAGATAAATTCGCGCATTTTCTTGCACCGGTTGTAATTGTCATTCCAGCACTTCTCATTTTTTCTGTTATTCCTTTTGGGCGCGGCATGATTGCGGTGGATCTTTCCATCGGTATTTTATTTTTCCTGGCATTATCTTCTACAACAACGATTTGGATTTTCGTAGCTGCCTGGGCATCACGAAACAAGTTCTCGCTCTTAGGTGGTATGCGATCTGTCGCACAAATGATCTCATATGAAATTCCGATGGTACTTTCGATTGTCCCTGTTCTTCTTGTCGTTGGCTCATTTTCCACGGTTACAATTGTCGAAGCTCAAAGCGGCTGGAACTGGTTTGTTTTTACGCCTTGGGGAGTTGTTGGATTTCTAATTTTCTTCCTGACAGGCGTTGCTGAAGTCAACCGGACACCATTTGATTTGGCCGAAGGAGAATCGGAAATCGTGGCGGGATTTCATACAGAATACAGCGGAATGAAATTCGCGCTGTTTTACATGGCTGAGTTTATGAATACGTTTTCGATTTCGGCCATTGTCGCCACAATGTACCTCGGCGGCTGGCAAGGCCCGTGGCTTCCCAGCTGGGTTTGGTTTTTTATCAAAACCTACGCGCTCATTTTTGTCATGATGTGGTTTCGGGGCACTTTCCCGAGACTCAGAGTCGATCAATTAATGGGCTTTGCGTGGAAATTTCTATTACCGCTTGCACTTGTTAATCTTTTGGTCGCTGGAATTTGGACCAATTTAAGTACACCGAAAAATAATATCGTTTCATTAATCATTCTGGTTGTAACATTTAACTTACTTTATTGGGCCAATCGGCCGGAAATGCCAAAAAAACGGACTTATCGCTATGCTTACGCAGATGAATAATCAATGAGTTTTTTTGGATCACTTGCTACGGTTTCATTTTACGCTGTGCTTGTTGGCGTTTTAGCTGTTGCTATTCTTACAGTTACAACTCGCAATCTCTTTCATGCAGCGATTTTCCTGGCCTTCACATTGTTGGGGGTAGCTCTCATTTATTTTTTCCTCCATGCGGAATTTCTAGCCGGTGTTCAGATTTTGCTTTACGTAGGTGCGATCATGACACTCGTGATTTTTGCGATTATGCTAACCGCAAAAATCGGCGACCCTTCCATGCCCCAAAGCAATCACCAACGCCTTCCTGCTTTTGTTGGTCTTGCGATTTTAAGCTTTATCCTCATCCCTGCTATTTTAAAAATGCCGTGGAAAACGGAGGATGCCTTTCAAACAACAAATGCGGTTCAAATCGGAAAAGCGTTAATGGGAGAATTTGTTTTTCCATTTGAGGTCATCTCATTAGTTTTGCTTGTGGCATTGATCGGGGCCATTGTGGTCTCAAGGAGTGACCAATGAGCATACCGCTTACTCATCTTCTTGTCTTTACAACGCTTTTATTTTTGGTTGGGCTTTATGGTGTGCTCACTCGACGGAATGCGGTTGGTATTCTGATCTCTATTGAAATTATGCTCAACGCCGTAAATATTAATTTCGTAGCGTTCGGGAGTACGCTCAAGACCTCGCCTGACCTGGGACAAGTATTTGTGATTTTCATTATTGTGCTCGCTGCCGCTACAGCTGCTGTTGGCTTAGCGATTGTTTTGGCCATTTACCGAAACCAAAAAACAATTTACATGGACGAAATTGATTTATTAAAATGGTAACTCATCCAATCCTAATTCCTCTGTTTCCTCTTGCTTCATTTATCGTTATCACTTTCTTCGGAAAATGGTTTAAGGAAAAAAGTGCATGGATTGCCATTTTAGCAAGTGCAGCATCCTGCTTCATTTCTTTAAAAGCAATCGCCCAAGTCATCCATGGAACCACCTTCTATCAAAGTTTCGTTTGGCTTACGATTAATCAAATCCCGCTTGAATTCGGTATTTCCATCGATCCACTTGCAGCGATGATGCTTTTCGTAGTTACTTTCGTCGGAACGTTGATTGTCATTTACTCAACTGGATACATGCATGACGACCTCCGATACCCGCGTTTCTTCGCTTACCTTTCTCTTTTTCTTTTTTCGATGCTCGGTCTTGTCCTTTCCTCCACTTTAGTTCAAATGTATCTCTTTTGGGAACTGGTCGGCCTTTGTTCTTATTTTCTAATTGGATTTTGGTTTGAAAAAAAATCAGCGGCGGAAGCAGGCCGCAAAGCGTTTATCACCAACCGAATCGGCGATATCGGATTTTTCTTAGGAATCGCCACCTTTTTTTATGCAACCAGAACCGTTCGGTTTGCGGATATTCAGCCGGAATTGATTCATGCTCATGCAGGTTCTCTGGTTTTGAGCATCAGCGCTCTTCTTTTATTTTGCGGTGCAGTTGGAAAATCAGCCCAATTTCCTCTGCATGTTTGGCTTCCGGACGCTATGGAAGGCCCAACGCCTGTCAGCGCACTTATTCACGCAGCCACCATGGTCGCAGCTGGCATTTATCTTGTGGCGCGGCTTTTCCCTTTATTTCACGCTCTCCCGCATGTATCTGAAGTCGTTGCAGTCATCGGAACAATAACTGCGTTTGGAGCAGCTTTTTTTGCGCTCACCCAGCTCGATATCAAAAAAGTGCTCGCTTATTCCACCATCAGCCAACTCGGCTATATGATGGCTGCTTTAGGTGTGGGCGGAATGACTGCCGGAGCGTTCCATTTAATGACTCACGCTTTCTTCAAAGCCTTACTCTTTTTAGGAGCCGGGAGTGTCATCCATGGAACGGGCGTCCAGGACATGCGCGAGATGGGGGGCTTGAGAAAATCGATGCCGATTACTTTTTGGACATTCGCAGTTGCTACGGTCGCAATTGCCGGGATTCCGCCGCTATCCGGATTTTGGAGCAAAGACGAAATCCTGACGAGCGCTTTTGAATCCGATCACTTAATTATCTTCTGGATTCTAATTATGACAGCGGCGATGACTTCCTTTTATATGTTCAGGCTTTTCTTTCTCACTTTCTTCGGCAAAACACGCAGTCACTCGCATCCTCATGAATCCCCTCTGGTCATGACGATTCCTCTTTCTATTTTGGCTATTGGATCTGCTGTGATTGGTTTGCCCGGCTCTCCGTGGATGCACCATTGGTTCCAAAATTTTCTAAGTACTCACCCTGAAGAACTTCATATGAATTCATTTGTGATGACCATCTCTATTGCAACAAGTGTATTTGGTTTGGCTGCTGCTTTTATGTTTTATATAATTAATCCAGCAATACCTGAACGGTTTGCCAAGAAAAACTGGTTTCTTTATGCGGCTTCTCAAAACAAGCTTTGGATCGATGAAATTTATCAGGCTACTTTCATCCGTTGGTTCAAACAAATTGCAAACATCGCTTTCAAATTTGATGCGGAAGTTGTTGACCGGACAGTCAACGAAGTGGGGCTTAAAACAGTTTTGGTCAGCCGAATTAAAAATTGGGTCGATCAATATATTGTCGATGGGCTTGTCAACCTAACAGGTTGGTTAACCAGAAAAATAAGCGCCGTATTACGGCTTTTCCAAACTGGTTACATTCATAATTACTTATTCGTCTTGCTTCTTGGTATCTTAATCATCGTGTACTCAATCCTTAATACTTAGCAACGCGCAGGAGATAAATATGAATATACCGATTTTGAGTTCGCTTGTTTTTTTACCGATCGTGGGAATGATTCTTGTGATGATCGCGCCAAAGAATCAGCATCAGTTCATACGTATTATCGGAACAGTCGTAACTGGCGTTGTGTTGCTCATTACTGTTAAATTGCTCTTCGCCTTTAACCCTAATACAAGCGACTTGCAATTTGTGGAACACGTCAGTTGGATTCCCCAATTGAATGTGTTCTATCACTTGGGAGTTGATGGTATCAGTCTTCCAATGATTCTTGCAACGAGCCTTCTATCTTTCCTGGCTTGTATTGCCTCTTTTGGAATCAAAGAACGCGTCAAAGAATACTTCGCGCTTTACCTTCTCCTTGTAACCGGAATGCTGGGAACTTTTTTATCTATCAATCTTTTCTTATTCTATATTTTCTGGGAAGTGGTGTTAGTACCAATGTATTTCTTAATCGGAATTTGGGGCGGATCTAGAAAAGAATACGCAGCGATTAAATTTTTCCTTTACACTTTAGCGGGAAGCATGTTCATGCTGATCGGAATCCTGGCGCTCTTTTTTGCAAGTACACCGCACACCTTTGATATGTTAGAACTTAGTAAAAATGCGTTCGCGCTTCGTTTTCAACAAATTATATTTATGGCTTTATTTTTCGGATTCGCCATTAAAGTTCCGATTTTTCCATTTCACACGTGGCTTCCTGATGCACACGTAGAAGCTCCTACACCGATTAGCGTATTGCTTGCGGGAGTTCTCCTCAAAATGGGAACTTACGGGTTTTTTAGAATCAGCTACCCAATTTTACCCAATGCGGCGCGCTGGTTCAGCCCTTACATGGGAATTTTAGCGGTTATTGGAATTGTGTACGGCGGTTTTGTCGCCTTCGCGCAAAAGGATTTTAAAAAAATGGTGGCTTATTCAAGCGTCAGCCATATGGGATTTGTGCTTTTGGGGCTTGCCGCGCTCACCACAACAGGTCTCAATGGTGCGCTTCTTCAAATGTTCAACCACGCCATGATCACAGGCGGGCTCTTCTTACTCGTAGGCGTTCTTTACGACAGAGCTCATACGCGCGCCCTGGATTCTTTTGGCGGAATGTGGGCCAAAATGCCTGTGTATGGAGGCATTCTTATTTTTATTTCTCTGGCCTCCATGGGGCTTCCGGGCCTTTCGGGTTTTGTCAGTGAATTTATGGTGCTCATGGGAAGTTTCAAAATTTACCGCTGGATGACGATTGTTTCCTGCATCGGAATTTTACTTGCAGCAGCATACCTGCTTTATATGATTCAACGAGTCCTTTTAGGAAAATTAAACCCAAAGTGGGCCAACCTTCCAGATATTAACGCCCGAGAAATCTTTACACTCGTTCCGCTCATGGTGTTTATTTTAGCCGTAGGTATTTATCCGAACCTCGTTCTTCAATACATCACTCCCGCTATTGAAAACCTAGTGCGACTGCTGGGAGGCATTCCGGCGTGAATTCACTCGACAGTTTATTTTTTATTCATTCCGAACTTTTTCTGACAGCAGCCCTTTTTATCGTTTTGATCTTTGATTTTTTTGTTAAACAAAAAAAGTGGCTGGGCTGGCTGAGTTTTCTAGCGCTCGTTGTGGCTTTCAAAATCTCTCCTCTGTCTTATCCTACAGAGGGACTTTTCTTCAATTATTATGTTTGGGATCCTTTTACTTTCTTTTTCAAAGCAGCGGCTTATCTTACCATTGGCCTTACGATTTTAGCGAGCCTTGCTTACGAAAAAATTCCCGAAAAACAACAAGGCGAACTTTATGTTCTTCTGATTGCGATGGCACTCCTTCTTACCATCATGGGTGGTTCGACAAATCTTTTAATGATCTTTCTTGCCATTGAATCTGTTTCACTGACGTCTTATCTTTTGGTGGGGTTTCAAAAATTCGACAAATTCTCGAGTGAAGCTTCGCTTAAGTATGTCCTTTTTGGTTCTGTGTCATCGGCCATCATGCTTTTTGGTATGTCACTGCTTTTTGGCGCAACGGGGACAATCGACTTAACCAGGATTGGATTCTTGCTCAGCCAATCAACAGGTTCCGAGATCCAGCATATTGCGCTGGTTGGAATGATGTTTCTGCTCGTAGGAATCGGTTTTAAAATCTCGATGGTCCCTTTCCACATGTGGGCGCCCGATGTTTATCAAGGCGCTCCAACGCCGGTCACTGCATTTCTGACTGTTGCTCCAAAAGCGTTAGGGTTTGCCGTCATGGCGCGCGTATTATTTCTCGCTTTTCCTCATTTTATCCACAAATGGACTCACCTATTGACTGTGCTTTCTATTCTAACGATGACCATTGGGAACGTGATTGCTATCTCGCAATCGGATGTGAAACGTTTGCTTGCTTATTCAAGCATCGCTCAAGCGGGATATATTCTTGTGGGACTCGCTGCACCGGGACCACTCGGCCTTCAAGCCGTTTTGATTTATATCATCACCTACCTCTTCACAAACCTGGGCGCCTTCTTCACCGTGCTTGCCATCGAGCGGAACATAGGCACAAATCAACTCGAAGCGTACAACGGTCTTTCCATAAGGAGCCCTCTCTTGGCGCTTGCGCTGGCTATTTTTTTACTATCGCTGGCAGGAATTCCGCCGCTTGCAGGATTTATCGGGAAGATTTATATTTTTTCAGCTGCGATCAAAGCTAATTCTATTCCCCTTGCCGTTGCGATTGCCCTTAACTCAGCCGTGGCAGCTTACTATTACTTCAAAATTGTAAAAGCCATGTACCTGACTCGGCCAGCAAAAGAAGACGGGATACCGTTTCAAAATCCACTGCCAATCAAAATCGTTGTGTGTGCAACGCTGCTTGGAACTTTGTTGATTGGACTATGGCCCATGCTGGTGATACGATTTGTGGAGCAATCTATCACTTCCCTGCCTATTTTCTGATCACAAACATTTTACGGATCAGTTGATACAACTCTTTTCTATAAAAGTCATAACCCATTTATAATTAAGAACTTATCTCTCTTAATTTGTAATTTCTTCATCTATCAGGTACGCTTTTTACTAAGAGTGCTCCTTGCAAAAATTGACATAAAATACGTTTGAAACTGCCGAAAAAGGCAAACTCGCAGTAATGCGGGGGCGCAAAGCCACAGAACCTTCTGTGTGAAGGTTGGCTGGGTTACCGGTAAGACTTGGAAAAAACCCATTTCTGAAACCTTTTTCGGAAATGGGTTTTTTATTTTGGAAGAAGATCGAAGCAAATTATGAAAATATCGTGGTCCTATAAATATAGCCTACAGAACGTGAACACAAATTAAAGGACGGAGCTTTCATGCAGCAATTAGTTTCCTTAGTTGTTTTATTGGTATTTGTTTGGACGACAGCAATTTTCAACTTTCCCCTTTACGCAGATCAAAATTCAAAAGTTCCTACCCCTGAAATACAAACCGCTACGGCGCTGGTTCAGAAAGGCCAAACTCGAGAAGCAATTTCCAATTTAGAAAAGGCGGTTAAGGACTACCCGAATGACGTTGAAGCTCGTAATTTTCTCGCCAATCTTTATCTTTCACAGAATGAACATTCGAAAGCAGAACAAACTTATCGAAAGGCAATTGACATGGATCCTAAAAATGCCCAGGCCTACAATAATCTAGGTATTCTTTATTTGAAAAAAGGAGAGGCTAAAAAAGCAATGGAAAGTTTTCGGACCGCGATCGAAAAAGATCCGAAACTTGCAGAAGCTCATTATAACCTTGGTGAAGCGGCACTTCTCGCAGACAAGCCAAAGATTGCAGCCCAGTTTTTCAAAAAAGCCTTTGAACTAAATCCTAAGGATCCTACGATCGAGCCCAAGCTTGCCCTTGCCTTGGCACAATCAGGCGCTATTGACGAAGCCATTCGCCATTATGAAAAAGTAACCCGTATCAACCCAAATGATACACAGAGCACAAGTGATTTAGGCTTTGCTTATTTGTCAAAGTCCAAGCCAGAAAAAGCTTCCAAGGAATTCCTAAAAGTAATTGCAATCCATCCCGACAGCACGATGGCCCATTATGGCTTAGCTCTTTCCTTAAAAGCTGTTGGCAAACGAGAGGACGCGATCCGTGAATTTGAAAAAACTTATGAAATCAGTCCCAAGTTTATTGATGCTCATATCGAGGCTGCTAATTTACTTATAGAAACGGGAAAGACTTCTGAAGCAAAAGCAGAATACGAAACCGTGACCAAACTCTATGGTGAAATATTCAGTAAAAACAAGGGTAATGATCAAGCGCGCTTGAGATTTTCGAAAATTCTCATGAAATTTGGAGACCAAAAAGAAGCTAAAGACAATCTTAAAAAAGTGATGAATTCACAGGGTCCCAATACTGAGCTTCATATGGAAGCAAAAGCCCTGATGGAGAGTTTGAAATGATTTTTGGCCATGAATTAAAAACCAAAAAAACGAAATCTCTTAAGGCGCTCTCATTAGCGACTGCTCTTTTATTTGCCTCAGCACTTTTATCCTCTCCTCTTTCCTATGCAGATGGAAATCGAAAAGAATTTGAAAAAGGAATAAGCAAGGAAACCAAATCCGCTAATTATGACAAATTAACCGGAGATAAAGGCCCGGCAGTTGGAGCAACCGGAAATCTTAAGTCCGGTGAAGCTTCTGTCAGTACTTCCGTTGTTGAAGGTTCCAAATCAGGTTCCACCGAAAGCGGGATTGCGTCAGGAAGCGCTTCGGGAAGTGTGGCTTCTGCCAAAGCAGAGGGAAATTATTCGGCTGACTTGACTCACACGGGTGTCAAAGCAAGCGCTGGTGGAAGTGCAAGTGCCACGCTTGTTGAAGGATCTGCGTCGGGAAAAGCAGGCGGCAATGTTGGAGGAGCAGATGTTGAACTTTCAGGAAGTGCTTCTGGAATGGCAGGCGCAAAGGCTGAAGCAAATGCAAGCGGCGAACTGAGTGGGCGCGGGGTTGGACTTGAAGGAAAAGGAGAAGCGTTTGCCGGCGCAAAAGTCGAGGGTGACACCTGCGGAAGTTTTAGCTGCTTCGGCATTAAGGTAACCGCAAAAGTTGAAGGCGATTTGAGAGCGGGTGCAGGCGCTGAAGCTCATGGAGTTGTGAATATTGGTAAAAAAATGCAATTCGGCGGAAAACTTGCTGGTGCTGTTGGAGTGGGAGGAGGACTTGGAGGTTCTATCGAGATTGATGTAAGCGAATTAATCGATGATATTTGGAATTGGTTTGACTCACCTAAAACACCTCAAGCGACCCCTGCTCCACAGGATACAATAACTTCTACATTTCAGAATTTTGATGTAATAAAAAGCGGCCCGTCTGCCTTTTTATCATCGGGTGGTGGGGTCACTCCAACCGCAGCGCTCGATGGTGGGCCCCAAAGCCAAGACCTCATGGGTGGAGCCGGCAATTCAACCCCAAAATCTGACAGTTCACCTTTGTGCCCAGAAGATCATTAATTTTATCAGTGGTTTTCTTAAAACCATCAGTTTTTCAGGATGTTCCATCAAAAGCAAAGAACTTTGCTAATTTTTTCCTCTTTTCTAAATTTCCAAAACACCACACTTAGCTCCATGATACAAATACTGTTGGACGTAACCGGCGTACTTACCCCACTTTTTTCTGCCAAATTCTTGAATTTTCTTTCCTGAAACTTTCCGGTTTCTAAAGTAAAGCTTCTTAACGGCTCTAAAAATCCAAACATCGACCGGAAAAGCCTCATATTTTTGAAACCCAAAAAGCAAAACGCAATCCGCAACTTTTTCACCAACGCCGGGCAATTGTATTAATTGTTGTTTTGCTTCTTCGTAAGAAAGCCCTCGAATTTGATCAAACGTATCTTTGTGATTTGAAACATATCGTGCTGCCCACAACAAAAATGGTGCGCGATAACCAAGCCCTAGACTTCTCAAAGTATGTTCATCGCTGCGGGCAATATCTAGCGCTTCAGGAAACAGGAGATCCGAAGCTCTGAAGGCTTGAGATAAATTCTTTCTGATTCCTTGAATGCGCTTTATGTTGTTGTTCGATGAGATAATGAAACACGCCAGTGCTTCCCATGGATTTTGTTGAATGATCCTAAGTCCCTTGAACCGTTCCGAAACCAAACGCAAACAAGCATCCCCACACAAAAGCCTGTAAAGGGGCGTTAGATCATGATCAAGATCAAAGTATGTACGGACTGATTTTTCTGAAATTTCATTTCCATTTTCTTCAATTTGAAGAATTTTTTGTTTCTGACATAACCCAATATGGATACCGCCGATCGTACCTTTATAAGTACCATCTGCCCTCTTTAAAAACCCGAAAACTTGACCCGAATCTAATGTTGCTTCTAGGTTAAAATCGCCTGCTTGCAATTTAATCATTCGGGCATTTCCTGTGTGACTTTGATTGAAATCACGCTCTTCATATTTCACTTTATTTTAGGGGAAAAGACACCCTTGCAATCTGGGTTCCATAGGGTACACTTTACTTAACAGTTAGTGCAATAAGATCCCGTGCAGAGCAGACGATCGGGGAGGTTAATAATGAAATTCATAATCAGTAAAATAACCATGTTGGTGTTTATTATCGCCTTTTTAATTGCTACGACGCCGAATTCCTATGCGGCATGGTCTTCGTGGAAAAATAAAAAGGAAAGCGCACAAAAAGACAGTAAGCCACATTTCATCAACCATGACCAAATACAAAAAAACGTGGAACTTTCTTCTTCCTCAGAGGAAGTTTCGTATGAGCTAACCCCGGAACAGGCAAAACTGATCGAACTCTTAAAAGTTTTAAATCTCACAAGGAACAGCGTGGCAAAACCACTTGCGAAACCAGTGCAAGCACCTTACACAATCTACCATCCCGTTACGGTGGCCGCAGCGAAATCTATACCGCCGGCTGCCGCTATGCAGCCAATTGCTCAAAGGCAGTCTGCTCAAGAATAACTTATTTTTCAAACAACATACTGTTTAATTAACCGCCGGCAGTTCTTTTCTTCTCAGTTATCCAAAATTCCATATATTTTCCAAACATAAGCCGTGTCTGCGCATCTAGCGCAGGAAGTGCGCTCAAAAAAACAACAATTAAAGGAACTAAGAGCCATTCAATTGCATGACCAATTTTTTTCAGGAGAGAATTTTTTACTTTCTTTTTAGGAAGCAGGAACAAACTCAGAATAATTGTGGTCACAAGGGCAAGCGAAGCCATGTTAAAGATAAGCCCTGTAATACGAGGGGCGCTGTAATAAAGCACGGAATTTGAAAATTCCCTTCCCGCAAAAAGAGCGGGGAGCCATCCAATAAAAGTCAGCAGGAATGCCCAAGTCGCCCATGCCACATGATCCTCGAACAACTTAAATCCGTAAGTCATTTTATCGGAAATAGAAATCTTGTCGGTTGCTAAAAATCCTCTCATCACAATTGAAAAATTTTCAACTCCCCAAGCCCACCTTCTTTTTTGCCTATAAACATTCACAATCGTTTTCCACCACGTCGTGCCAGAAACAACGTCCATAGAAAGCGTGACATACATGGGAATCACCCTGTATTTCCCATCAAAATGAATGAGTGCCTTCCAAAAAATAGCTGAATCATCTGAAATCATATCGACAGGCCAATAACCCACATCCACCAAAGCCTTGAAACTCATGCTATGGCTTGAAAAGGTAACCAGTTTTTCCGGATTGGTTGCTTCAATCAACTGGAAAAAAGAAGATCCAATATCAAGTACGCGTGCAAAAGCAGATGCTTCCCAAATATTGTTGTGATAAACCGGGATCGGCTGAAAACTTGCCTGATTTCGTTTAGGATAAACCATGAAATGGTACGTCAAACATGCAAAATACTCTGGGCTAACCACCGTATCCGCATCAAAGCAAGAAACAACTACGTTATCAAACAAAACCCCTTTTGCTTCGAAATACTTAGCGGCTGTTTTGGCAGCATAGGTTACATTAGCGCCCTTTACTTTAGCCTCGCCGGGAATACCGTCAGGATGAAGTGGAACTAAAAAATCAAAAAAATGATCTCGATATTTAGCTTGAATTGCTTGAATTCCCTTTTTAATGCTTTCCTCAGCTCTTTCTTCAAGGGCAACGACCGCTAGAATTTGCTTAGGTGGAAAGTTTTGATTGGCAAGACTTTCTATTCCAGATTCTACGATTTCTTGAGATTCTTTGGCAACCGAAAAAATAACGAGGTGATAAATTTCATTTGATGCAGGCGGTAAAGAACCGCTGTGTTTCAAATGCTCAATTTTCCTTTTGTGAAGCCACAAAGAAACTTTTCTTTTGAAATCCAATTTGCCTTGTTGATTCTGGAAATCATGAAGATACTCATCTAGATGATCAAGTTCATGGACTCTCGCCATCCAATCCGTGTCTTTTTCCATGGAAAGTCTGAAATAAGCCAACACCAAAAAGAACGTCATATAAAAAAGCCTAAGGAGCCAATAGAAATCAAAGGCGATAACGAGCATAGCCCCAAGAAGCGGGTAGCAAAATGAAACAAGCACCATTCCAAGAAGAATCGTCCAACTTGCAAGCCCGGGGAGAATTGCGAACATACGCTCGAGCACCGCCTCTCGTCCTGTAAGATTTTGCCTGGAGAATCTGAATTTCATAGTTCGCCGATTTCCGCTTTCTTTTTTTCCTCTTTCCGTTCTGGGAATGGCAAAGGAAGAATCTCCCGCCTTGGGAGAATTTCCATTGAGGTAGGGTTTCCTGTTACACTATCAAGATAATAAAGTTTTCCGAAATCCTCCGAATAAAAAATAGAGCTTTTATTCTTCACTTCGGTCAGGAAATTGAGGTGGGGTTTTCCGTAAGTTTCGAGCTCAAGCAAAAATACCTTATTTTTATCTCGAAAAAGAATATGTGAGCCTTCGTAAGCCCAAAAAGCTTGTTCGATTTTCTCCCCTTTCTTAAAAACCCAAATGAGTTTAGGCCCCGTCTCGAAAACTTCTTTTTCGCCAAGTTCCCCGCGCTGCTTTGAAAAATCTAAAATGCCTAATGCATCTTTTTTCCAGATTAGAACACGCTTGAGCTTCGAATAAAACTCAAGACCCATAACTCCCTTTTCAACAAACCGATAAGGAAGGCGGTTGCCAAGAAGCTCCCCTTCCTTCCCTAAAAAGAGAATGACATCGTCGGAAAACACTTTGACTTGGTAATTTCCTCTTTCGCCAAAAAGAGAGCTTCCCAAAGTAGGATCGCGAAGAAGCAGTTTTTCCCATTTTCCATCCAGATCCATTCGTTCAAATGTATTATCGCTTCTCAAAACATACAGCTTCTTCTCGAATAACCCATAACCGCGGATATGATCCAAAAATTTTGGCTCAGCAGTTTGTGAAGCAAGGTTAATTCGATTCAAATGTTCGTTTTGAAAAGTGAAAATATACTTCTTCGCTTGAGGATCCCACTCAGCCTGATGTGGCATCTCTGAGAAAAGACTTGTTACATCTTTTATTTGGACCTCTTCTTTCCGGGGAACGACCCAAAAAACTCTGTCCTTCGTTTCGTCGCCGATGCGAAGCAGAAAAGCTGAACTTTCCTTTACCTGAAAACGAGATAAAACTTTTTGGTTAAGGGACAAGAAACCTCTTGGAAAAACAGGTTTAATTTTATCTTCCTTCAAATCATAAATGAAAAGATCTTTTGCTTTTGTGCCTTTCGTAAGCAGAAAGAAGCGGTTACTGGGAATGGAAATCAAATCTTCAAATGGCTCCAAAGAAAGGACTTCCCGTTTCCATTCTTCGGGTAAAAGCAAAATTCTTTCGAGGACAGTAGCTTTTCCAGCCTCAACTGGAAGAACGTGTGCCCACGGCCGGTGATTCTTCAAAGCAAGTCTGATTTGATAATCGCCCGGGAGAAGGCCAGGAAGAACGGCGGGGGTTTTTTTGGTATAACGTCGGTTACCCAAATAGACAGATGCTCCCGGCGGAGCGGTGGAAAGGTAAATGAGGCCGCTTTTTATAATTCCCTGCTCTGCTCCAGACTTATAAGTATACCCCAAACCATACAAAATCAATAGCGGGCAGCAAAAGAGATAAACCACAACAAACAAGTAGAAAAAAACCCTTCGAAGAAAAAGCATTACCAACCATTACCAAAGATGAGTTGCATCTTGGATTCCATTCAAGATAAATTGGGTTGCGATGGCAGCAAGCAAAAGCCCCATCACACGAGCAATAATCTTGAGCGTAATAGCACTAAAAATAGACGAACGCAAGGCCGCCATGCGTAACGTCAAAAATGTGATGGTAGAAACAAGTAAAATGTTACCGACAACAATACTCTGATAAAAAAAGTTATTCGCTTGACCGGCAAGCAACACCACGGCGGTAATGGCTCCTGGCCCTGCCAGAATTGGAACTGCGAGTGGCGTAATGGCAATATCATCTTTCGTGAGGCCTTCTGCTTGCTCTTCAGGTGTTTCTTTGATAGCTGTCTGACGGGCTTGTAACATGTCGAGAGCAACTTTCAAAAGCACAATTCCACCTGCAATTTTAAAGGCAGGAACGGTAATCCCAAAAGCATTCAGAATCCATTTTCCTCCAAGAGAAAAAACAAACAATACAAAAAAAGTAACGACAGAGGCAATTCTAGCCATGCGGATGCGGTTCTCAGGTTTATCGCGTTCTGTCATGGCAAGAAAGGCAGGAACGGATCCGATCGGGTCAACGATCACAAAAAGAGACCAGAAGGATAATATTATGAAATTGAGCGGCTCACCAAACGCCAACATAAGAGCTCCGATCGGTTTAAGTACACAATCTTACACAATAAATCCAATTTAAGACAACGATAATAATTCTGCCTAGCTTAAGATAAGAGCGGGCATTTCGTAAGTTCGGCGAGACTGTTTACGATTAAGTCCGGCCTTGACCGTTCAATTTCCTCTCGGCTGCTAAAACCATAAGTAACGGCAACCGTTTTGATCTTTGCATTCTTACCCGTTTCAACGTCGATTGCACTATCGCCGATGAACACGGTTTCATTAAGATCAACACCGGCTGATTTTATAACTTCAAGTACTGGTTCCGGTGCTGGTTTTTTGGGAAACTTTTGATCACCGCCAATAACCCTGAAAAAATAAGCGTTGACTTTAAGACCGCAGAGAATTTCATTTGAAAACCCTTCGGGTTTATTGGTAATCACAGCCTGTTTTCGATCTTTAAAATGTTCGAGCACCATCTTGACCGATGGATAAAGCTTTGTTTCATCAAGAAGATGTTTCGCATAATGTGACCGATAAAGTTTAACGGAATGTTCAAGCAACTTGTCTATTTTTAGCTCCTGGCTAGGGGTTTTCTCATATTTTAACGATTCCTTCAAGACGCCAGTCATCAAATTAGTGACTCCCCTTCCAACAAACGAACTGATCTGCTTTAAAGAAAGTTCTCGTAGGCCTAGCTCTTTTAAAGTCCAATTGACGGCGTTTGTGATATCGTGGCATGAATCAATCAAAGTCCCGTCTAAATCGTAAATCAACAATTTGATCATTTTGAAAAATGAACTACCTTTTTTATCAAATCTTCATAAAAAGCGGCTTCTTCTGTTTTGCCGCGTTTTAAAGCACCTTGACTTACAATTGCGCATTTGTGCGCCAACTCCGATGCCACCAATTTTTTTTGAATCAAACTTAATCCATTTGATTCAAAAAGTTTAAGAAGCGCGCGAATTCGAAATTGATCCATCACGGAAAATTGGCGGGAACGTTGATCGTGATGACCTCCATATTTCACCACATAAGGCTTTTCAATAAGCCCGATCGGAAAACGTACGCTTGCTCTGAGCCAAAGATCGTAATCTTCACAGGCAGGAAGTGTTTCATCGAAAAGACCGACTTGATCAAAAAATTCCCTGCGCATCATCACACAGGAAGGGCTGACAATCGATAAAGGAAGGCAACGTTCAAAAATAAATCCACCAAACTTTCTATGTTTTTTCATAGAATTAACCCGTTTACCATTTCGAATCCAAATTTCTTCGGTCTGACAAATTAAATAATCGGGATTCCTTTCAAAAAATTCAAGCTGGGTTTTTAATTTTCCCGGTAGCCACTCATCGTCGGAATCAAGGAAAGCAATAAAAGAAGTTTGCGTGTTCCGAATTCCAAAATTTCTCGCGGCTGACGGGCCTTGATTCGATTGGAAAAAATATTGAATCTTAGTTTTTTCCTGGATGAGATTTTCAATTAAGGCTCGAGTTTCATCGGTTGATCCATCATCCACAACAAGGATTTTGAAGGATGCGCCTTTTTGATTGAGAACAGAATCTAGGGCTTGGCGTATCGTTCTAGCGCGGTTAAAGGTAGGTACGATAACACTTACTTGCATGGTCTTTAAAAATGAGCTGGAAACATAATTTAATATAGCATGTTTTGTAACGACATTTCACAAAAATTAAGTTATAATAACCTCTCAATTTGCCAAGAAAACAGGGGGGCGTTTATCATGAAAAATTTGCTCATTTCTATCCTTATTCTTATCGTTTGCTCCATGCCTGTTCAAGCCTTTGCCGGAACAGCCACGGCGGTCATCAAAGGCACAAAACAAAATTCAGAACTACTAGGCTCAGCTCATTTTAAAGATACGGACGAAGGTCTTCAGGTTGAAGTTAGTGTGTTCGGCACTACTCCAGGACCGCATGGAATCCATATTCACGAAAAAGGAAGCTGTGACGACAGCGGAAATGCGGCAGGCGGCCACTTCAATCCTGATGGTGTCAAACATGGCTTTTTAACGACCGATGGTTTTCAAGGAGCTCACGCTGGAGATTTAGGAAATATCGATGTAAATCAAAATGGCGAAGGAACTCTTTACATGGTTGTGCCGGGTTTATCAATAGCCGGCGGAAAACATAATGTTGAAGGAAAATCTGTCATCCTTCATGAAAAGAAAGACGACTTCGGGCAACCAACAGGAAATGCCGGCAGCCGCGTGGGTTGTGGCGTAATTAAAACTGAGCCATAAAAACTTTTTAGTTTCATATCACCTTCCGTATTATAAAATTTTACCTCCAACAATGAAAAAAATTCTCCTTTTCGATATTGATGGAACTCTTTTGCTCACTGGTGGATGCGGTAAAATCGCTTTAGAAAAAGCTTTTGAAGAAGTTCTCGGAACCCAAAATGCTTGGGGTGATATGATGCCTGACGGAAAAACAGATCCTTTCATTATCGAAGAAATTGCACAAAAAATTTTGAACCGCAAACTAACGTCATCGGAATACACAGCTCTTTCTAAGCTTTATCTAACTTATTTCCGTTTGGAAATTCAAAACGCTACCAACTTTAGGCTCATGCCAGGCATTCCGGAACTGCTTTCTGCTCTTGTCAAAAAGAATGACATTCTGCTGGGTATTGCCACTGGTAATTTGGAAGAGGCGGGCTGGCTTAAATTAGAACATGGTGGAATCCGTAAGTTTTTTCGCTTCGGTGGATTTGGGTCTGATTCAATGGAGCGGAGTGAAATCATCCAAGCTGCAATTGAATGCGGAGAAAAAATCTTAGGCCGAAAAATCAATGCCGAAGAAATCTATGTCATTGGTGACACCCACTATGACGTTAGAGCTGCTAAAAAACTCGGGCTCAAAGCAATTGGGGTTACCACGGGATCCATGAAAGAAAAGGATTTTTCAGGCGAACACAAACCTGATTATCTGCTCGATGATTTGTCCGACATCGATTCTTTCTTAAGCCTGATTGACTAAGAAGTGTTTGTTTTTGGAAAAGATTCGTTTTTAAGACTTTTAGTGGTAACGCGATACAAATAGGCAAGATCGTCCGCATTGATCCGAACTTTTTCGCCTTCCTTCACAAATTGCGGAACTAAAATCTTAAGCCCATTTTCAAGCTCAACTTCTTTATAAGTCGTATCGCTTCCGCCTTTGACGGGAGGCGGCGCATTCACAACCTGAAGTTCAACTACTTTTGGAAAGTCAATGCTAAGCGCCTTGCCGTCCGCGAATAAGACATCGATTTCTAAATTTTCCTTAAGGAAGGACGCTTGTTTCCCTACCGCTTTCTCAGCAATCGGAAATTGCTCGTAAGTTTCCATATTCATAAAGATAAGTTGATTACTCTCACGATAAAGGTATTGCATCTTAACGCGTTGAACGTCAACGTTCTCTGCTTTGTCTTCAGCTCTCAAACTTTTTTCATGAATATGACCATCTTCAAGGCTCTTAATTTTCAAATGGACAGTTTTTCCGAACTTACCTGTTCCGCGGATTTCTTGGGAAAGTACTTTGCAAGGTTTGCCGTCTGATTTAATGATATTGCCGACTCGAATCTCTGTGGCGTCTAACATTTTTTCCTCCATTTTATAGAACGGAAAAAGCTAAACCTTAAACCTTTATTATAAGAATGATACCCAAATTATGCAAATATCGCTATAATAATACTAAAATAACCTTTCATGTCCATCCAATTAGACCCTTTCCAAGAAGAAGCGATTCAGTGGATTAATCAAGACCATTCTGTCCTCATTTCAGCCCCCACCGGAGCTGGAAAAACTTTAATTGCGGAACGTGCCATCGAAAAAGCGCTTTCTCGTAATGAAGCCGTGATTTACACAGCCCCAATCAAAGCTCTCAGCAATCAAAAATATCGCGACTTTCGTGCCAGCTACGGTGAAAAAGTCGGAATTCTCACTGGCGACGTCGCCATCAATGTTGACGCTCCTATTTTAATCATGACCACTGAGATTTACCGAAATTCGCTTTTTGAAAACCTGAACCGAATCCAAAAAGTCGGCTGGGTGATTTTCGATGAAATCCATTATCTAGATGACCCTGAACGTGGAACCGTCTGGGAAGAAGCCATTTTGTTTACGCCTCCTGAAATTAGGATCCTTGCCTTGAGCGCCACGGTACCAAATGTGAGACAGCTCTCAGAATGGATTCGTTCCATCCATGAGCGATCCATTGCGGTTGTTGAAGAAACCAAAAGACCCGTACCGCTTGATTTTCTGTTCCAATGCCAAGGCAGGATTTTAGAAAACATGAAACATTTGCGTCAAGAAGGCTATTTCAACCGTGATGACTGGCGTTTGAATTTCAGAGAAAGGAGACGTAGTGTAAGGCCCATGCGGGCAAAACCAAACCGCTTGGATCAACTGCTGCACCATTTAATCGAAAAGGAACGACTTCCGGCTATTTATTTTATTTTTGGGCGCAGGCGGGCAGAAATTTTGGCTCACGAAGCAGCACAATTTAATTTTCTAGATAAAAATGAGCAACGCAAAATGCGTGAACTTTATGATTCTCTTCTCAACCGCTACGACCTTTCGAATGAACGATCAGCCAGCGAACTTCGTCCTCTCATCGAACAAGGTATCGCATATCACCACGCGGGAATGCTCCCTACTTTAAAGGAAGTGGTGGAACAACTCTTCACAAGCCGTTTGATTAAAGCGATTTTCACCACCGAAACCTTCGCGCTTGGTATCAACATGCCGGCGCGAAGCGTTATTTTTGATGAACTTGAAAAATTCTACGGAACCCGTTTTAAGAATCTCACCACCCGCGATTTTTATCAAATGGCAGGACGTGCCGGGCGGCGGGGTATGGATGAGAAAGGTTACGTTTACGTTAGGATTCATCCCAATGACATTCCTTTCCCTGAAGTAGAACGAGTCCTCTACGGAAAGCCGGAGCCGATTCGAAGTCAATTGAATGCCACCTACGCAACTTTGCTTAATCTGTACCGAGATTTTGGAAGAAAACTCTTAGATATTTATCCCCGCACATTTCATCATTTTCAATCCTCTGAAAAAATGCGCCAAGAAGGTTATCAATCGATTGAAAGAAAACTCACTCTCCTTGAAGAAATGGGTTACCTCACAAAAGAAGGGCTTACTTCAAAAGGCGAATTTGCCGCTTCGCTTTTTGGGTATGAACTCTTGCTTTCTGAAATGCATGGGGACGGTGTTTTAGATGGACTTGAGGAAGTGAAACTGAATGTCCTTCTTTCGGGGCTTGTGTTTGAACCACGCAAAGGAGATCATCTACCACATTTAAGTCCAAAAAATGAGGGGCTTTTAAGGGAAGCTGAGCGATATTTTCGGAACATTCACCGTAGGGAATCAAAGTTCCGAATTTTCCCTTGCATTAAACCTCCCCATTTCAACATGACCCCTGTTGTTGAAGCGTGGACCAAAGGCGAGACGTTTGAAAAACTTTCTCGAATTACTCATGCGGATGAAGGAGAACTCGTCAGACACTTCCGAATGATTATTCAACTCTTGAAAGATCTTTCCAACGCACCTTATACTTCTGATCGACTCCGCACTACAGCAGACCATGCCCGCCATTTGATCAATCGGGATGTGGTTGACGCCGAAAGGCAGTTGCGAGTTTAACAGCTTAAAAACCTTCCAAAATACAAAAGGAGAGCTTTCGCCCTCCTTTTATCGAGAAAATATATAAACCAAAAAACAACTAATTAAGCTTTAGGTGCTTGTGTTCCGAGCTGTACCCCATTCTCAGGAAGCGGAATATCCAGAGGAATTGGGAAGGTTGCTACATGTAAAACGCCGCCAACGGTATAAATAACGGCTTCCCCAAGCCCGACCGCCGTTCCCTGAAACGCATTCTTCCCATTATTCTTATACGCTATCGTTTCAGAACCAATTTCCGTCCAACCCAATAACGCATTCTTGAGTCCAAATTCCAACTTCTTTGCTGTCTTCTCAATATAAGTCTTCTCTGTGGTCCAAGGACTTGCTGCAAAAGCAGGGCCTGATCCAAAAACTGCTATTGCCATAACAATCAACATCACGGCTATTGTTTTCTTCATTGAAAGCCTCCCTTTGTTACCGTTAGATATTTAAATAAATCGATTTAATTTACTCAAACTTCTATCTGTAATACTACACGCCAGAACATGGCATATCAAGAAAGATTCTTCGAAGTGGAAACTTAAAACGGAATGGTGTATGATCAATGCAAATGGAGGTGGATTATGCAATCTGCATTGCTCTTAATCGCTTTAGGATTTGGATTCAAAATTTTCGCTGAGGCAAGCTCAAATAATAAAAAGAATGTCAAGCGGTTGGGTCAACTCGTCGGCATTATCATCATGGTAACCAGCTTTTTAGGAACATTATGTATGGTGTCCTCTGCAATTCAGTGCGGAAAAATGCCCTCCTATATGGGAAAAGGCTGGATGGGAGGCGGGAGAATGTGCCCCATTACAGGAGCTCCATTAAATACAACGGAACAAGTTAAGAAATAGCGAATGCTCTTTCCAAAGCTATTCAAAGACCGGTAGGTTTTAAATCGCGCAGGGAAAGAAAATATTTTTGGGGATACGCTGCAATAATTTTTTGGTTACGAAACTAACCATCTCTTCTTCTATTCCCCGGACATAGGAAACCATTCCATTCCGTTCTTCCAAAGGGCCTGCAAAAAGCTTTTGATCTGGATAAAGTTTGTAAACATTTTCATAACCTTCTTTGGGAAGGCGGAAAGGGCCAAGGCTTACGGAATGTAACGATGGTATCTGAATTTTTCGAAAAACATCCTGAAAAAGCTGTTCATACTGTTCTTTGTATTGCTCGTGGTAAATCAAAGGGTCAAACCGAAGCCCTAATTTCCAACCCCGTTCCTGAAGCTGCACCATCGTTTTAAGCCGGCGTTCAACCGATGGTGTTTTGTCTTCAAGCACAGCAGCAACTTCTGCCGGCGTAAAGCTAAAAGCAACCACACAGTTCTTGATTGGTTCACGGTTTAAAAGTGATTTTACTTGAATGCTTTTGGTGCGCAATTCAAGCTGAGTGTTTGGCAATTGCGCAAAGAAAGGAAGGAACGATTCCGTAAAGCGCGTGACGGGTTCCAAAGCGAGGCTATCACAATCATAGCCTGAGAAAAAATGGGTTTCGATTCCAGGCGCTTCATTCGTTTTTTTCTCAATCGCAGCTTGAAAGTCTTCATAATTCACAAAGAAAACTAAGTGAGCTGATCGATACATGCCTTGCAGAAAACAATATCGGCAGTCATAAATACAATTCAGCATATGGGAAAAATAAAAGTTTCGGTCGCTTCCGATGCCGTAACCTTTGGGTACATCTAAAACAAAATGATCAAACTTTTTTGCAAGAATTAAAGCGGGGCGGTATTTTTGTAACCTAAAGTTTTGTGCTTTTCGGTTAAATACTTCGCCGTAACGACCACATAAAATGCGGCGCGATTTTGGGAAGCGCTCGCAAACTTCCAAAACGCGAGGATGATTTTGAATTTCTTCTTCTATATAAATAGAATCAATCACAACGTCACCAGCAAGGAATTAATTTTCTCTTCGAGAAATTCAAGAACGTCTTTCGCCTTCTTCAAACCTTGAACTTCATCTGACCAAATCACAGCTTTCGGCATCAGCGTTTCAATGCGCTTAAGCAGGCGGCGCAGGCGGTGTTGTTCCGAAACCGTAAAGTGCCAATGGCCCAGGAATTTCTGAAATTCAACTGGGGCAGCTTCAAGAGGAATAAGTTCCTCCGCTAATTTCGTCGTACGTTTCAAGATAATATCGATCGTTTGCAAATGATTCCTAATTAAACGCTTGGCAAGTGCGGGTGAAACTTTTTTTGTGGAAGATTTAGGATTATCCGAAATGACCTTAAAACAATGAATGAGTTCTGCTGTTGAAAAACGTACAGCGGTAGAATAAAAACCTGCCGCTTCCATTTCGTAAACCCAAGATCCTTGATACCTAGTTTCAGGCCGTTCAACTGTAAGAACCGACTCTGTGGGGCAAGGTGTTTCGATCACAATGGGAGGATACCAACTTTTGCCGCTTACCTGATCCGTGACCTTATGGGCCAAAATTCCATCACCCAGATTGCGTTCAGAATGGCCCGCAACACCAACATTCATCCATATTTGGTTTCGAAGGCCCCCGGAAAAAACATGCAAAAAAGCAGCCGCACTTGCCGCCTGCGTTTTGCCAATTCCTGAAATGATCAAGCGTTTACCATCACCTTCATATACTTTAAAAGGTTCTGAATTGGGCAGGGCTTTAAGATGATAATAATCAATCAAAGGCTGCGCTTCGGGAAGTAAGGCTACAACAAAATGAATCATAGCGAAATAGATGCGTGGAATAAAATTAGATGGAATAAAGAAAACGATTTTGATTTACAGGTTTACCATTATCAACTACTTGAGATTTTTTATTTGAAGATTTTAGGTAAGTTTCTTGCGCAATGTTGGTTCCTCCATCAGAGCAATCCTCGAAGTAGCCGCATCGTGGACATTTAAGTTTACATTTGAGCTCAAGCAACGGGGCGCCACATTGAATACAAGCAAGAATTTTTTGATCCAACATTAGCTTTTTACTAGAAGCCCTTCCTTAAGGGTTTGCGCTTTTTCCTTGCCGGCAAGTTGTTCGACCAGTTCCAAAGCGAATTCAAGCGCTGATCCAGGACCGCAGCTTGTAACGATATTCCCATCGACAACAACGCGATCTTTTGAAAACGATACAGATGGTGGAAAATTTTTTTCAAAACCGGTGTAGCAAGTTGCTTTCTTCCCTTCCAAAACACCAGCAGGCGCCAACACAAGCGCGGGTGCGGCACAAATAGCAGCAACCAATTTTTTCTGGCTGTTCATCCGCTTAACCAGCTCAGCAACTTTTTTTGATTCGCCCAGGTTCTTAGCTCCCGGCAATCCGCCGGGGAGCACAATAGCATCAGGAAGCCCTTTATATTCATCAAGTGTTATATCCGCTTGAAACTTAATCCCATGGGCTCCCGTTATGGTTTTTCCGGAAACGCCGGCAAGGGTTACCTCTAACCCTGCCCTTCTGAGAACATCAATAGGTGTAACGGCTTCGATTTCTTCAAAACCCTCTGCCAGAATCACCAATACTTTTTTACTCATTCAAAACCTCTTTCTCATCATGGCGCGACTCATCCCATTTGTCAATCTTCATTCCGAGGGTTACTTAATAGATTTAAACATCCACAAGGAAAGCGAAAAAGCGATAATGGCTCCTATCACACTATAATAAGAAGGAACTGTAAAATGAGCCACAACCACTTCCCATTTAAAAATAACTCTCAGAAGGTGTAAAAGGGACACGACCAAAAATACAATGCCCGCAGTATTTAAAGCTGTTTTCTTTGAATCCATAATTGCCTCCTTTCAGACGTTTGCCTCAACCTGATCCTCCTTCACGATTAAATCAAGAACAGGTTTGGCGTTTTGGACACAATGAGATGCGACTTCACGCGTAAATTCGGCTCCACCGCTCTTGGGATAACGGCTTGGAACATAAAGTTGGTCCAGTTCTTTACACGGAACAATTAAGTTCTTTGCATCAGTAGCAAACTCAGAAAGGTTTTTGGCTAACTCTGCCGTATAGTGAAATTTATCTGGTGAAACGCCGCGGCTAATCAAAGCGCCTTTCAATGCTTTTTCTGCTGCTTGATGGGCATGAAAACAAACAATCGGATAGTAACTGGTTTCATTTAAAAGAAGTCGGGCAACTTCAAAATCATCCTGCGCGCGCCGATACCAATCGTGCGGATTACGTGAATCTTCTGCAGTACATATGGAAGCCGTCGCGACAAGGATCAAAGCGGACATCAAAAGGGTACGCATTAAATCCTTCTTGCTTGGACGTTAATTGCTTTGATTTCCTTATTAATAGGCAGGGATTTCATTTCTTCAAGCGAAATCGGCATCGCAAGAGACCAATTTTGATCGCTTAAGATTCCAGGAAAGTTAATTCGCATATCCCACGAATCTCCTTTCAACGTATTCCCAAGAGCAAGCCAATCTTGAAGCAATTGAATGCTGAATATCGATCTGGCGCTACTTATTTTTTCAAAAGCAGCTTTCACTAACGCCTGCGAGGTTTTCTTTTCACATTCACCGGGTAAACCGAGATAATTCCAAAACTTAGCCTTCTCATCATACGAAAAACGGTATAGATCAATCAAGTCCTCAATTTCAGCTCTCGGTCTACCTAGAATCTGTAATAGAATGTCTTCACTTCTTATTTCCTGCTTCCAACGCAGCCGATCGTGAGCCGATTGCTCAAGATCAAAAAGCCTAAGTTTTACCCCCTCAAATGGAATTCCTTTCGATTTGTACTGGCGTTCAAAAAGGGGCTCATAAACGGTGCCAGCTTCATGTTCCCACCAAGCATTAAATGAAGCTATGTCATGAGTGGAAAGAACGGCGATCGAATTTTCCCGGTATTGCTCAGGTGTTTTAAAAGCATAATCATTCCCAGAATCCCGTATCCAACGCTGGACATCCATTCCAGGAATGCCAAATTCTTCCAACACACGCCAAGAACATTCCGGAACCGTGCCAAGATCTTCAGCACAAACAAGCATTTTTGAATGCTCAATCATAACCGACAATAATTTTCTTCCTTGTCCTTCCCACTGGCGTTCATCGGCTGGATCGAAAAAACCATTTAATCCTGCATTCTCAGGCGGTTCAGAAACAGGAATGCTCCAAAGACGAAAAAACCCAACGCAATGATCAATCCGCAACAAACCATAAAAATTCTCGGCATACTTTAATTTTTCGATTATATAACGATAAGAATCTTTCTCTATATTCTCCCATCGACAAGGCGGCATTCCCCAACGCTGCCCTTTAAAAAAATAAGCGTCAGGCGGTGCTCCGCTTGATAAATCCAATTTGAAATAGTCAGGATGAGACCAAACATCGGCAGAATCGCGGGAAGCAAGAAATGGTAAATCCCCCATCAAAAAAACTTTTTTGCTTTGCGCATATTTTCTAACTTCTTTAAATTGCTCGGAAAGCTGCCATTGAAGCCATTCGTAGAATCTAATTCTTTCTTGGTGAGTCCGCTCAAAATCCTGAATTGCTTGCGGATTCTTTTCTTTGAACGGTAAAGGCCATTCTTCCCAACTTTTTCCAGCATTTTCTTCTTTAATGACTTTAAAACAGGCGTAATGCTTAAGCCAAAATTCATTCTTCAAACAATATTTTCCAAACGAAGCAAGGTCCTTCGAAACCTGCTCTTTAAAAATCTTCCAAAGCAAATCGAGTTTAGCGGCTTTAATTTTATAATTAACACTTGCGCGCTGTACGCTGAATTTTTTTCTAAGCGATTCAATATCTTTCGCGTAAAGCTTCGTCTTCACTTCAACTAAATGATCAAGCGATAAATACATGGGTTCAAGGGCAAACCCGCTTTGGGCATCATAAGGAGTGAAGGAAAACCCTACATCGTTCATTGGAAGAAGTTGAATGATGCTCATGCCTGCGGCCCGGCACCAATCAATGAGGAGTTTTAAATCCGGAAGCTCACCTATTCCAATACTTTTCTTTGAATAGATCGAAAAAAGCGGAGTTGCAATTCCTGCCCTTTTGCGCAATCCAATGCGCTGCCATTGTGGGGCAGAAATAGATTTTAGGAATGATTCATACATGGCGATGAATCATATCAAATTACTTTTTTTATGGCTGCAAACCTTGAAATCCCTCGACTAAAGTCTCTGGCTGGACCACAGGTTCAAAATGTTTAGGATAAGGAATAAAAAACGTGACGATGTCATATACACCCACGACTGCTCGTAACGGAAAGAAAATTAAAAGACCCTTTGGAACTCCTCCTATCCAAGCAATCCAACCATTATTATCTCTCTCCATTTTTCTAGGCTGATAAATTATTTCTCCAGGCGAAGTAATCAAGTTGGTTACACCCCGGCCAAATTTTGTAAAAGGCCCTTTTGCATACGCAGGTTGTGCAATCATAAAAGCACTGATTAAAATAACAACAAAAGCTTTCCGTGCGCTTTGCATAATCTCCCTCCTTCGCAATTCTGAAATGTTTATAGCATTTTTTGAATTCACGGTACTAGTATACTCATTTGGCTTACTTATTTATATTTGTTTGTTTTTCTATTGATTTTTGAAAATATGAAAATCGGCGCAGTCTGTAAAAAAATATATCCGCTTTTCTTTCAATCCGACTGAAAAAGCAGGAAAAAGTCCCTATTTTCTGTCTATTTTATTAAACAACAGTATAAAGATAATACAAAAAATGTTTAAAATTTTAACCAATATTAAGCATATTATAGGACGTTTAGGTGGTTAAAAACCGATTGAAATATCAAGTTTTTAGAAGAACTTTTCACTATAACCTTTTTAAATGTATATATTTGCACTTACTAAATCAGAAAAGAAACTATGCTCATTGAATTTACGTTTTTATGCTGTATACTTCCAATACGTTGTTTTCCAAAAAATGAACTTAATTTGGAAGAAACTACGAATCTGGTAAATATGGAGGACAGTAAATGAAAAGTCTTATCGCGAAATTGAAATGCCGCAAAGGACAAGGGACTATCGAATATGCGATGGCCACTCTTGTCGTGATTGCAGTGTTAGCAGCAATCATTGCGCTTACGAACAACCCGCTCAAAACGGCAATCGAGAACTCGTTCACAAAAGTTTCGGATTCCGTCAACAACGTAAAAACATCCTAATTGTAGTAGCGGTATTAAAGATGTCGATGGCTCTTCTGAAATAAGTGTCTTAGATACCTATTTCAGAAACCAGCGTTTTTATTTTAAATTCAAATATGCATTTGGGTAAGTTGGTTTGAAAAATATAGTCTCACAAGGAGCTCTCAAATAACTCATGTCTCAATCTAAAACGATTCTTATTGTGTCAAACGAACCATCGTTTCAGACACAAACAACGCTTCGACTTAAAGAGATTGACCAGCAATCCCACTCATTTCTCGCTTGCCCCCTGAGCGATGCCTTTGAATATGCCGAAATTGACCAACCCTCATTAGTCCTAATTGATTTAAGTGATTCTGAAGAGATAGACCTTGGCGTGGTCAAAAAAATGGCCGCTTATTTTCCGAATTCTAAGCTGATTGGTGTGGGAAATCCAACAAATGCTGATTCGGTGATTCAACTGATTAAGTTTGGCGTAAGAGACTTCTTAAAGCTTCCTTTTGATACAGCGGAAATCAAAGCTCTATTGAACACTTCGGACCACGAACCTAAATTTATGACCCCTAAGAAATTGGGTAGAATTGTAACTGTTTTCAGCCCCAAAGGGGGAACCGGAGTCACGCTTTTGACTGCCAATCTGGGTGTTAGTCTCGCTCAAAGCGGCCCTGAACGGATTGGGATCTGCGATTTATCGCCTCAGGCGGGCGATGTATCCACCTATTTGGATCTAATCCCCTCTTACACTTTGCGGGACTTGATTGACAATACGCCGCGGCTTGATCTTTCTTTTCTGGAAGGTGTTACTCTTACACATCCATCCGGCGTTAAAATCCTGGCTTCACCTCGGGAAAATCAAGAACCGCTCAATTCCGGATGTCTAACAGAGCTTCAATCGATTCTCTCACTTTGCAGACAGGCTTATGATGTTCTGCTAATCGATCCGGGTCATACGGACGACACGCTTCTTCAGCTGGCGCTTATGCAATCAGATCTTATTCTCCTTGTTGGAAATTCCGATGTTCCGTCTTTAAAGGGCCTTGTATTCGCCCTCAACAAACTTACCAAATTAAACTATGACCCCAACAAAATTAAAGTGGTCATCAACCGTTTCGACGCGAAAAATCAGCTCGACACAAAAGACTTTGAGAAGAAAACGAAGCATCCTGTGGCTTGCATGTTGCCCAATCAATATTCCCTCTGCATCGAAGCCATCAACAATGGTTTACCCATCAGCAAATTGCAAAAAAGTTCAAATTTAGCACGTAAAATTTCGGAATTGGCAGAAATGATTTTGGAATCTGCCGTCACCAACAATACTTGGCAGCGAGGGACTTCCTCATCCAATCAAATTGCGAATCCCTCAACCGTAAAGCCCAAAATCAAGGGGTTCAATAAAGGATTTATTCGATGGGGCTCTTAGATTTCGCAAATAAAATTAATAACCAAAACCGAAAAAACCAAAACGATCAAAACGCTTCAACCAAAGTAATTCCGCCTCAAGCTCAAAAACCCACGACAGGCCGTCTGCAAAATATCTACGAATTTAAAGCAAAACTCCACCAACAAGTCATCAACAAAATGGATGTGGAACTGCTTGTCAAATTTGACAGCGAAGTAGCACGCACAGAAGTGGGACGGCTTGTGACGACACTCGTCAACGAAGATAATTTTCCTCTGAACTCAGCTGAAAAACAGCAAATTGTACAAGAAGTAGTCAATGAAACTTTTGGGCTGGGCCCGCTTGAACCTTTGTTTGAAGATTCGACCATCGATGATATTTTAGTTAATAATTATGATATGGTTTATGTTGAGCGACACGGAAAACTTGAACGTATTGATGTTCGGTTCAAAGACAATACACACCTTCGCCACATTATCAATCGAATCGTAGCGCGTGTCGGTAGAAGAATTGACGATGCTTCACCCATGGTAGACGCAAGACTTGCGGATGGCTCGCGTGTAAATGCAATTATTTCTCCTTTATCAATTGACGGACCTGTTTTGTCTATTCGCCGTTTCAAAAAAATTCCGCTTTCAGCTGAAGACATGGTTCAAATTGGATCTATCTCTTCAGAAATGCTCCTGCTCTTAAAAATGGCTATCCGGACTCGAATGAATATCATCGTTTCAGGAGGTACCGGTGCAGGAAAAACAACGCTTCTAAATGCCCTGTCTGCAAATATCCCAGAAAATGAACGCATTGTTACAATCGAAGACGCCGCCGAACTCCAGCTCCAACAACCCCATGTGATACGACTTGAAACCCGCCCAGCAAACATGGAAGGCAAAGGCCGCATTACGCAACGGGATCTTTTCATTAACTCGCTCCGAATGAGACCGGACCGGATTATCGTGGGTGAAGTTCGTGGTGCCGAGGCTCTGGAAATGCTACAAGCCATGAATACGGGTCATGACGGATCGATTACAAGTATTCACGCCAATACACCACGTGACGCGTTTTCTCGTATTGAAACGATGGTACTTATGTCTAATATGAATATGGAACAAAATGCAATCCGGCGTAACATTGCGAGCGCCATTAATATGGTCGTTCAAATACGTCGCTATCCAGACGGCGTTAGACGAGTTGAGTCCATTACTGAATTGACAGGAATGGAGCAGGATATTCTCACAACTCAAGAAATCGCTTGCTATGTTCAAAAAGGTACATCCCAAGACGGAAAAGCTGTGGGATTCTTTAAAATTCACCCCGTTCGCCCTAAATTCTTTGACCGCGCTAAAGAACTAGGAATCTCACCAACAGATTTGGCTGCCGAGCTGAAAAAAGAAATCGAAGGAGGCTTGGAGCAAACGCAACCATGATGCTTCTCATCTCGATCATTGCGGGATGTGCAGTTCTGTCGTCGGTGATTGCTGTTTGGAAGCTCGTTGGATCTGAAGGTTTTCTTGTAAAGAACAAGCGTTTAAAAGAGCGCATTTTTGCATCTGACGTTTTTAAATACTTTGAACCGCAAACATTTGAAAAAACTCGTTATCTAAGCGACGTCAGTGCCTTCCGTAATTTCTTAAGCCAACATCCTTTTTCCGACCAACTCTTTCAGCTTCTAAAACGCTCTGATTTGAAAATTTCTGTCTCGCTTTTTCTGCTTTCATGCCTAGCTCTTGGGATTTTTTCGTTTGTTTATCTTCAGTTTTTAATACCCAAGTTTTTCGCTTTGGTTGCTGCAGGCATCATTGCTTATCTTCCCTACTTTTACTTAAAAAATCGAAACGCGCGTTACATCGCAAAATTCGAAGAATATCTTCCGAACGCTCTTGCCATCATTTCTAATTCCATCAAGGTAGGACACAGCTTGGAAGCAGCTTTGGCAGCTGTCACAGAAACAGCTCCATATCCTGTTTCAAAAGAATTTGAAACATTAAGAGCTGAAATGAAATTGGGCCAACCGCTCCAAACAGCCCTGCAGAACCTCTATCAGAGAATTAAGAGTCCGGAACTTCAAATATTTGTTACAGGTGTCACGGTCCATCAAGATCTCGGTGGGAATTTAAGCGAAATTCTAGACCACTTGGAAGACACGATGCGGGAGCGGTTCGCCATGAAAAGAGAAATTAAAGCTCTGAGTGCCCAGGGCGTATTAAGTTCATGGATTCTTTTTTCAATGCCACTTGTGGCTTCTCTGATTTGGTTTTTGATGGACCCCGCGATTTTGTTCAATTATGTAAAATCTGGTGGCGGCCGAATTGCCATTTTTGCAGCAATTATTATGCAGACCGTTGCTTTTTTCTGGATGCGACAAATCGTAAAACTTAAAGATTAGGACGGATAATTTATGATTCTAGTTTTAGCTGCAATTCTTTTTGGAGTCGCAACTGCTTGCTTCAGTTGGGTGATGGTTTATCGTTTCCAAAACCGAAGCGCACTTGCAGAACGTCTTTCAACTGTCTCTGGAAATCTCGCTTTTCCGTACCAGCTTTCCGGTGAAGCGCACGGTCCGGATTCAAAAAAAAATGAAACCATTACTCTCGATTCCTCTTACGAAGATAAAATCACGCGCCAACTGTTTCTAGCTGGAATTCGTCATCGGACGAGCACTTTGTTTTACCATCTTTTCATTAAACTGAGTATTATTTTGCCCGTTTTGTTGCTAGTGATCTATGCCATTTCCGGTTCGCTCACTTTTAAAAATTTAATCATTCTTACTTTGGGTGGTTTGGCCCTTTATGTTTATGTGTGGATTATGATCCGCGGGTTGAAACAAAAACGCCAAAAACAAATTCTTAGAACACTTCCTCAATTTTTCGATCTTCTCGTTGTTTGTCTTGAAGCAGGCCTTAACTTCGGTTCAGCTCTTCCTCGTGTGATCCGCGACATGAATCCAAAAGAACCGCTCGTAAAAGAATTTGATCATGCACATCGTGAGTTGATGGGCGGATTGTCTCTACCTCAAGCTTGTGATCGCTTAGCACGACGCTGCGAAGTGACAGATCTCTCTGTTATCCTCATTTCTATTGTTCAATCAGATCAAATGGGGTCAGGCCTAGCTCAGGTACTCCGGATTCAGGCGAGAGAACTCAGAGATAAACTGAGGCAGCGAATGCGTGAAAGAGCATACAAAATTCCGGTCAAATTATTATTTCCGATGATTTTGATTTTTATGACACTTTTTGTAATGACCTTAGGCCCGGCCTCTCTCGAACTAACGAACGGGACCCAACGTAATAATGCAGGAACGACAAAATGACGACTGGATCTCTCATTAACATCACTCAAAAACAAGTGCTCGCGAGAAAAGTTCGATATTGTAATCGCTTCCTTAGCCGTTTGAAGGGCCTTCTTGGAACTCAGAAACTGGAGCACGATGAAGCTTGCTGGCTCATTCCTTGCAATATGGTACACACATTCGGTATGCACTATGCGATTGACGTCGTGTTTTTGAACAAAAAAAATGAGGTCGTTTCCGTAATTCAAAATCTAAAACCTAACCGTTTTTCTCCTTTTGTGCCGACTGCTCATTCGGTTGTAGAATTCTCTTCAGGAACTCAGCAAAAACTAGAGCCCGGAGAACAATTGAGTTGGGAATCCTTCCAATGAAACATCCATTGCTATTCGGCAAGAAAGGCCAAGCCACTATTGAAATGTCGATTACCATCTTATTTTTCCTGGTCGCATTATTCGTTTTGGGAGATTTAACGCGGATCGGATACAACTGGATGATCTTGCAATATGCAGTCGGAGAAGGAGCACGCCTTGGCAGTCTTGGAAAAACTGATCCTGCTTGCAGCGGAGCTTCAGATGTGCGAGGGTGCTCAATCGACAAGAAAGTGACAGATGTAGCCCATGATCTCGGTGTTGACGGTGTTACCGTCCAATTTGGAACAACGGGCACGGGCGGATCCCTTGATTTCTTTACATTGGTTGCATCGCGCACAGTGACTGTTAATAATTTCACCGGCGTATTTCTCAGTATTGCCGGAGCGCATGGCGGTGCCTATATCGTAAAGGCAGGAACGGTTGTCCGAAATGAACCCTTTTAAAATAAACTGCTCAAGAAAACTTTCTCGTTCACGCGGCCAAGCCATGGTTGAATTGGCGTTGATATTTCCTTTGCTTTTGGTGTTCATTTTGGGCGCTGTTGAATTCGGTAACATGATGATGATCGCCCTCCGCACTGCGAGCCTCAGCCGTGAGGTCACAAACGCCGGTTTTCGCGACTGCGCATCTTTGAACGGGACGCAAGCTGACACGTGCCTTGAGAATGTCACTTCCAAAGTCTTCAGCGGTGCTCAACTGCTCTTAACAAAGTTTGACAGCCGCGGAAGTATCATCGCAACCATCTACAAAAAAGATTTAAACCAACCTGTTACTTTGGTACTCAAAAAAACGAAAGGGATCAGCCATGCAAGCCGCTACAGTGCCGGCTCGATTGATCAAAACATCGCCGCAAAACAACAGCGAATCGTCATTGGTGAAGTGGTTTATCAGTACACACCGATAACTGCAATCAAGAATTTTTTAACTTTGGTGGGATTTCCGACTGAAATTTATGAAGTTACCATTTACTAACATGACAAATCTAAAAAACGAAAAGGGCCAGTCTGCGATTACGCTGGCCATGCTCACGATCACTTTCTTGGTGCTAACTGGTTTTTCGCTAGACACCGGAAATCTTTTGCTGAAGAAATCACATCTTCAACGTGCTTTGGATGCGGGCGTGATCGCTGGTATTACGCGCTACGCGAGCGGTGACGCAAGCAATACAATCGCTTCTACAGCACAGGAAATGGCTTTATACAATCTGCGCGAAATGGGCCTCGCTAACAAAGTTGACAACATAACCGCAAGTTTCACTGTAGATAAAGACCAGGTCGCAACTCTTTCTCTTACCGGCAAAGTAAACACCAATACCTTATTTATGTACTTGATTCCAGGAGGAGGATTGGCCACAGTCACCACAGCTGGAAGCTCAACGGGAGTCCGCAATCCAGCGATTATCAGTCTTGTGCTCGACGTTTCAGGCTCAATGGCAGCCAGCATGACGGCTCTTAAAAATGCAGCCAACGCGTTTGTAGATACTTTTGAAGAAGGATTGGACCAGATTGCCCTTATTAGCTTCAGCGACAAAGCGCTTGTCCTGGTCCCCATGCAAAAAGTCAATAAGACCACTCTGCATAATCAAATTAACGGTCTAGCCTCGGGAGGTTTTACCGGTTCTTCGGAAGCTATCGTACTGGGCCGGAAGGAACTGGAGAAGGTTACGAATTCTATTGCGGTTCGAGCGATGCTGCTTTTCACTGACGGAGCCCCGAATGTAATCCGGCCTATTTTCACAAACGGCAAGACTCCTCCATTGACCAAAAATTATCCATCAACCGCACCCATAAATTATGACTATGTGGCGCGTTTGAACGTAACTCCACCGGATCTCTTGAACCCAAGCACTATGAACTCAACTTGTATGCGGAACGGCAATTGCCCTGTCACTTGTACGAATATCGCCAACTGCCTCAACTCCTTCGCGTACAATGATTCCCGTGGCAATCCCGGTCACTTTTCGCATATCACGAGTTTGATTTCTCCGTACACACAAATGCGCAAGGAAAGTTATGACCTTGCAATCATTGAATCTGATTACGCAAAAACGGATAAGATTACCATTTATACGGTCGGGCTTGGAACGGAAGCGGCTAAAACAAGCGATCCTTATCAAAATGTGGATGACACCGGTAGCTTAAAACCTGTTTTTTTGCGCCGGATCGCTAATGACCCTGCTTCCGCATCCGATCCGGCATTTCCAGGTCTCCCTACGAACAACAGCCACCCAATAGGAACTTACCTTCAAACGCCGAACACAAGCAACTTAACAAGCTTGTTTCAGACCATCGCTCAGAAGATCAAGCTTCGGCTCATCTAGTAATAATTCAAGACTTGTATTAAAGGATGTCGCGTGCGGAAAGAGTTTTCTGCGTAGAAAAAATTTGAATTAACCTACCCACAGGTGGCAACCTTTAGGATTGCTGCACCTGCTTTGGAGTTGTGTTGTCTTTAACATCAATCTGTACGTTCACCTGGACTTTGTCATGTCCCACTTCAATTTTCTGTCCATGTTCTTTTGGTTCTTCTTTTGGAGGAGCAATGTGCTGGACAGTTTCACCGGGCCGTTCAAAGTTTTGAAGTGTCTCGCCTTGCGTGAGAACTTCATTAATCATATCCCCTTGATCATCCGGGTAGGGCGCTTTATAAACGCGGCTGGCATCTTGAATTTGAGTGACAGCTAACTTACTAAATAAATCCTTCTTTTCACCCATATCAAATGGGGAAACGATATGTGGGGTAACAACAATAAGCAATTCGACATCCGTGCGGGCAAACTCATCCCGCCTAAAACCGCGGCTGAGAAGCGGGATATCGCCCAGAACAGGAAATTTCTTCGTTACCTTATTAATCCTTTGTGTAATCATTCCACCGATAACGAGGGCTTGTCCGTCCTTAAGTTCAGCCACCGTTTCCTGGCTACGTTTGAGAATGGTAGGAAGAACGTTTGAACGAAAAGAAACTGTCGTTGAAAAATCCAGTTCGCTCACTTCTGTTAACACTTTAAGACGCAGCACATCATCATCCAGCACTTCTGGTTTAAATTCAAGCTTCGTCCCAAACTGCTTGTAATCTACTGTAATCGTATTTGCGTTTTCAACAGGTACTGGAAATTCTCCGCCCACTAAAAACTTTGCCTCTTCGCCGTCTTTAGCCAACAAATTTGGGCGAGCGATGATTTTAAGAATGTTCTGCTGGGCAAGCCATTGCAAATAACTTGAAACCCAAGTATCGCTTGTGCCATAGGTAAAAAATGCGTCCGTCGTTCCGCTTGATCTCGGAGTTGGGAGAAACGGAATTCCTACTGTAGCACCTTTTGGAGTAAAAAAGTTTTGCGTACCGGTGGTATCCCCAATAGCGGTTGGAGGTGAATTTCTACCGAAAAAGGTACTTTCAGACCACTTTTTTACGATCGCTTGAGTATCAAGCCCAAAATCTTTGGCAGCTTTTCGGTTTACTTCGGCAAAACGGACTTCTAGTAAAATTTGCTTTGGCTTTTTGACTTGCACCAAACTTGTTGCTTTCGGATCAAAGGCGGCGATCGCCTGTTCCATTTGTTTGGCCTTTAGTACTGTGTCGGTCGATCCTTGGACCACAACGGAACCCTCAAATGGATAAATATTAAATTTGGCCTTTGGGTCAAGGCGATGCAGGATTTGCTCTAATTGTTCGACGTCGATTGTTGATTGAATGTGAAAACTTGCAATGTGATTCTGTTCGTCCCAGACCAAAAGATTGACATGACCAGATTTTTTGGCGTTTACGAGAATTTCCTGACGATTCAATGTGGTAATGTCACAGATGGTTGGATCTGAAATAGACGCGCGGACAACCGGGCGATCAAAACGCAAGCTTTGGGAAGTCCCACTAACAATCAACAATGGCTCTTGTTTTATTCCCTCTTTGGCCGGCCACTGGAGATAACGAACATCTTGAGATAAAGGACCTTCGGAGGTAGGCTCGTTGGAAACTTCAACAGCAGATGTTCTGATTGTTCCTAGGGGAAATCCAAGGAGAAGGACCGACAATACCAAAAATCCAACCAATTTGCTGATTTTTTTTGTGCGCGTCATCTTCTAAACACCCCCTCTTTTTGTACGCCGCGGATCACTTCAATCGATCCGGTAGATGCTTCAAATGTCCATTGTTCACCCTGATCTTGTCGAACAAGTAACTGGAGACGCTTCAGAGAAGCGGCTTCAAGCGCCGTTTCAGCTTCCGTGGGCGTTACTGCAACGGTAATGGATTCGATCGGAGAGCCATCAAGCGGACTTACAGAAATGACTTGGCGGGAACCCACAATCGTACGCATTTCTTTTTCACCGTTTATCCCGATCATCTGCCCAATAATGTCTACATAACTGCCGATATCCAAAAGATCAGGCACGTTGGTAATATCATTGCGAGAAATTGTAAGCGCTCTCATTCCTTTTGGAATTGGTAGCGCTTTTTTTTGAGCCGCTTGGGGTTTCATGCCTTGCCGAGTCACTTTTGAACGATAGATCAGACCGCCTGCTGGAATATTCTGAAGCGTTTTTTGTCCCACTACATCTTGGATTTCGATAAAAAGATTCTTAGTGTTTGATTTTTTTAACACATTCGAAAGTTCGGCATCCTGCTCTTGGATCACTTGCCCCTTTAAAATAGCTGAGCGTACAATCACAAACCGTCCTTGAATTTGGTGGGCTGATTTAAGAAAATTGAACACCAAAATGGTAGCCATGAGACCGCTTCCAATGGCGATCGCAAAAATAAGGTATTCTTTTTTCATAAATTAGACTAACTTGGTAGTATTAAATATCCTAAGTGCTCATCCATGCTTTATTTATACTAAGTATATTATCGGTAATAAGGAAAAAGTCTAGATAAAAATTTGCCAGACAGAGAAAGGCGCTTTATCTGGACTTTTCAGCAAAGATACGTCAATAACAGAAGGCCAAATTACGACTTGTGAAGAATCAAAGAAGCTGGTTTGACTAATTTTTTATAAACACCGCGGCCAGTTTTAAATTCGGGGACGTTGCTTTTAGCTTTGGCCAGACGGGTGATAAATTCTTCCTCAAAAGATTGGTTAGTAATTTGCCTGGCTATTTCGATAGCGCGTGCGGCATACTGTAAAATTTGGACCGTTTCGATTCCAGAAATATCATTAAAAAACCAACCGCAGCTGGTATACATCAACATGGCGTAACGCTGCATTTCAAGCAGTTGAGAGCTTAAAATCACTTCTTCGTCAGACAAAACTTTACTCGCATGTTGTTCAAAAAATTCCCACCGGGTTTTTGGGGTGTGATCTAAAATTAATTGGATGTAATCGTTTCTCGCTCCCCACATGTTTTTGAAACAACGACTCCCATAAGATTCAAAAACTTTAACCAGTTCGTCTCTCAGCCAGTCGAGTGATTCTCTTAAAGGTTTTCGCCAATGTTGAGTCCATTCTGGAGGACCGCCAGCTTGGCAGCCACAATGCTCTTTCCAGCGTTTTACGCCATGCGCACAACTCCAAGACGTGCCGTCACCATCTTCTCCTTCTTTAATGCGCACCTCAAAACGCGGCGGATGAGATTCTAAAAACTCGCCATAATTGACAATTCGATATCCACGCTTTGACGCTTCCGCATTTAATAAATAGGCTAAGGCTCTTTCGCCAAAAGCTTTATGGTGACCAAAAGTTTCTCCATCTGCAGCCGTATGAATAAGCTGAGCGCGTGATTCACTTTTCGCTTTTGCGTGATCCAAAGCATCTGCAAAATACATGGCTTCAAAAGCAAGATTTCCAAATGCAAGATCCTTTGCAATAGACCCATCATAGAAAAAAATATCGATGAACTTGTTTGGGTTGCCTTTCACAAACAGGCGGTATGGAAATCGGGGGTCAATCATTCCAGATGAAACGTCATGCCAGCTAGTGCCTTTTAGGGTCTTCACGGCTTTAGCTTGTTGAGGTGCTAGAACGATAAATTTAATTCTCTCATCTGCCAAAATTTCTAAGGTTCCTTCGTTGCAAGCCGTCTCAGGAAGCCAAACTCCTTCGGGATCACGCTTAAAACGATGCTTAAACTCACGAATCCCCCACTTTAGTTGCGTAATTTGATCGCGACGGTTCGCAAGCGGCATAATCATATGATTATAAATTTGAGCGATAGCATTCCCGTGGCCTTGATGGGCAGATCGACTGGTTTCATCCGCCTTTAAAATTTTTTGATAGGTCTTTGAATGCTTCGCTTCAAGCCAGGAAAAAAGCGTGGGTCCAATATTAAAACTCATTTTTTCAAAATTGTTCACGACATTGATTATTTTTCCTTTTTTATCGAGAATTTTCGCTTCAGTATTCGGCAGATAACATTCTTGATAAACCCGTTCATTCCAATCATGGTGCGGTGAAGCGCTTGACTGCATTTCGATTTCTCCCGTCCACGGATTTTCTCTGGGAGGTTGATAAAAATGCCCATGAATACAAAGACTTATATTTTCTGACATTACTTTCCTTCTTTCCAATGATAAATGTTAATTGCAAGCGGGGGAAAATGAACCGAAATTGAAAAGGGTTTCCCCTGCCATTCGACGTTTTCAGTTTGTACGCCTCCGCAATTCCCCATTCCGCTACCACCATACTCACGAGTATCACTATTCATTACTTCCTGGTAAAATCCAGATTTCGGAACTCCAATACGATAATGTGTTCTTGGAACTGGCGTCATATTACAAGTCACAAGAAGCAGTTCTTGTTTGTCCTGTGACCAACGGATGAAGCTAATAAGGCTCGTCGCGGCGTCATAAAAATCAACCCATTCAAAACCAGACCATTCAAAATCCACTTCATAGAAAGGTTTGTATTTTTGATATGCGAAATTAAGGTCTCTGACAAAACGATTGATTTGTTTATGCGGCGTATAATCTAAAAAATGCCAATCCAATGATGAATTTGAATCCCATTCCCGCGTTTGAGCAAAGTCGTTTCCCATAAATAGTAACTTTTTACCCGGATGGCCGTACATAAAACCTAAAAAAAGCCTGACATTAGCAAATCGTTGCCAGTCATCCCCCGGCATTTTATAAATTAAGGATGCCTTGCCGTGAACCACTTCATCATGAGACAGAGGAAGAACAAAATTTTCCGTAAAGGCGTAAAGCATAGAAAAAGTCAGCATATTATGATGAAACTTTCTATGAACAGGGTCCTTTGAAACATAATCGAGCGTATCATTCATCCAGCCCATATTCCATTTCATGCTGAATCCAAGTCCGCCAACATACGTGGGGCGTGAAACGCCGGCCCATGCGGTTGATTCCTCCGCAATCGTTAAAACACCGGCATGAGTTGAATGGACCACTTCATTTAATTTTTTAAGAAAACTGACTGCTTCAAGATTCTCACGGCCTCCATATTGATTTGGTTCCCACTCCCCTTCTTTTCTGGAATAATCGAGGTAAAGCATGGAAGCAACGGCATCAACTCTAAGCCCATCTACATGATATTTGTCGAGCCAAAAAAGAGCGTTCGAAATTAAAAAATTCCTGACTTCATTTCGCCCATAATCAAAAACAAACGTATCCCAATCTTTATGCACGCCTTTTTTTGAACCTTCATACGCATAAATTTGTTTTCCGTCAAAATAAGCGAGTCCGTGTCCATCTTTCGGGAAGTGAGACGGCACCCAGTCTAAAATGACACCGATATCATTTTGATGACAGTGATCCACAAAATACATAAAGTCCTCAGGTGTCCCAAAGCGACTTGTCGGAGCATAATAACCGGTTACCTGGTAACCCCAAGATTGATCCAAGGGATGTTCCATAATTGGAAGAAGCTCAATGTGGGTGTAGCCCATTGATTTCACATAATCTACAAGTTGATGGGCAAGCTCCCGGTAATTTAAGAAGGTAAATCCTGCCGGCCCGCCTCCCCTTTTCCAAGAACCAAGGTGCACTTCATAAATAGAAATAGGTGCCGAAAAGGAATGGCGTTCTTTGCGTTTTTTAAGCCATTCTGTATCGCGCCATTGATAACGATCAAGCACCGCTACCACTGAAGCGGTGCGCGGCCTCAACTCAGCTTGAAAAGCGTAGGGATCTGCTTTGATACGAACTTCGTTATCTACCCACGACCTGATGGCATACTTATAAACTTCCCCTTCTTTAAGCCCGGGAATAAAAATTCCCCACACGCCGGAAGATCCAATTCTGGTCAGAGGATGGGCGCCGGGATGCCAGTGATTGAAATTCCCGACAACACTTACGCTTTTTGCGTTTGGGGCCCAAACGGTAAAATGAATTCCGGAAACTTGATTAAATATTCTGGGATGAGCTCCGAATTTTTCATAACTTTTAAAGTGATTTCCCTCGCCGATTAAATAAAGATCGTAGTCTGTAATTTCAGTTGCCAAAGCATATGGATCTTCTGCTTCTGACGAATAACCGGTTGTATCTTTAAAACCGATTTTGTATGGAAATAAGTTGCTTGAGCCTTCAAATGTCACCTGAAAAAATCCCCCGTCATGGATTTTTTTCATTGATTTTTTTTGCGCCGGCTTTCCGGAAGTTGTAATCCAAACCTCCTTGGCTCGAGGAAGAAAAACATTGATGACAACGCATTTGTCTTCTTTAAAAGAATGGGGCCCCAAAATTTCAAAAGGCCGATCGTCGAGAAAACTAACAATTTTCTCGATCCGTTCCATCGAAATAAGCTGAGAAACAGCTTTTTTGCGCGGGGATTTCCTTGCTGAAGCGGTTTTTTTCTTAGGCATTAGTCTGTCGCATGGGTTAAGATTTTTGGTTATTATAGCAAATGTAGAGACAATTCGCGAATGACCTATAAAATAATCCGTTAATGGGCATCTGATGCCATACTAAATTGTGGCGTTCGGTCTTAATTCTTGACACAACCCTAGTACAGCTTTTATAAATAAGGATATGGAAGCTATGTCTCAGTTCATAGAACAGCTCGGTACGTGGGTTTCGCCTTGGATTTATGGTCCGGTCATTTTTGTCTTATGGATTTTGATCTTAAATCTCACTAAGGCCTTCCTGTTTTCAAGAATCAAGAATGCCGCCCAAAAAACCAAGTTCCGTTTTGACGATTTAGTCATTGAGGCCGCGCGCTTCCCGGTTACAATTCTCATTTTCGGAAGCGGTCTTTACATCCTTCAACTTCTGCTGCCGCTTGAACAAAAAATCGAGCACGCTGTTTCTGTTGCGACTCAAGCCTCCGTAGTATTCAGCATTGTCCTCTTTTTTGATGGCTTGATTCGGGAATCCTCAAAAACTTATTCCGGACGGCCTGAGTTTGCGTTCGCATCAAAAGGAATTACTCAAGGATTAATCCGAGGCGGCATCATCGGTATTGGTGTTTTGATCTTTCTGGATATGCTTGGGATTTCAATTACACCGATTCTTGCTTCGCTCGGCATCGGTTCGCTAGCCGTGGCGCTTGCACTGCAAGACACATTGACCAATTTTTTTGCTGGGATTTATATCACCATTGACAAACCCGTGCGAGTAGGAGACTTTGTCAAATTGGAATCGGGAGATGCGGGCCACGTACTGGAAATAGGCTGGCGATCAACTCGAATCCAAACGCTTCCCGATAAAATTGTAATTGTGCCAAACCAAAAATTAATGTCCAGCATCATCAGCAATTACAACTTACCCACTCAAGAAGTGAATGTCGTAGTTGCAGTCGGCGTTCATTATGATAGCAATCTTAAAAAAGTAGAAGAAATTACCATTGACGTGGCAAAGCAAATTATGCGTACGGCAAAAGGAGGCGTCTCGAATTTTGAGCCACAGGTCCATTACCACACTCTGGACGCTTCAAGCATCAATTTTAATGTCATTCTTCGCGGCAAAGAATTCACCGACCAAC